>ConS_8084CDRAFT_1000138_pt1 | contig 8011 bp, 8 predicted proteins | sample ConSprmetagenome_FD_10661 | JGI IMG/M metagenome (IMG submission 10661) | reverse complement strand
ACGAGCTTCTCCATGAATTCCCTGAAGACGCGGGGGGAGAACTCTACGGAGTATATCAACCCCTTATCCCCAACGATGTCGCTCATGTGGCTGGGAGTTGTGCCCGAGGCCGCCCCCAGGTAGAGTATGTGCGTGCCCTCCTGTATTGGGACGTACTTTAGGCCGTTGGCTATCGCGGCGGCGAGCTTTGACGGTAGGGGTTCCACTCCCTGTACTCAGCGCCCCCCCACTTTACGAGCCTCTCGCCGTATACCCTTTTGCCCGGCGTCAGGTTCCTCGTGGCGAGCCTTTCCGACCCGTCCTCGAACTTAATGATGTATACGCCGTAGTGACGCTCATGGGGTCTGACGTCCACCACTTCAATAGACATGGCAAAGCCCTATCTCGCGGTTTATAAATTTAATGTAAAAAAGCCCTTCAGCGGCGGCCGCCTCTTCTGGGGGGTGGCCTCCTCCCGCCCTCCCCCCTCCTAGGCGGCGGGGGAGGCGGTGCCTTGGCGGAGGGTTGCGGCTGCGGGGCCTTGGGGGGCGGCTTGGCGTAGAGCGTCTTGATCTCTTGGGTCCTCTTCATCAGCTCCTCCTTGAGTCTCGGCGCGATGAAGTTGCCCGTGAACGCGTCTGCCTTGGCGGCGATTGCCAGCTTGGCGGCCAGCGCCCTGGCTATCTTGCCTCTCTGCCACCGCGGTGCCCTGAATATCTCCGGGTACTGGAATATGACGCCGTGTTTAGGCGGCTTCCCGCCCGTGCGGAGGGCCCTAAACAGCGCCTTCTCGGCGCCTAGGACCTGTATGGTGGAGGCGGGTAGGAAGGCCATCCTGGTGAGGCCGCCCGCCAGCTTTATCAGCCTGGCGCCGAGGAGAGGCCCGACGAGCTCCCTTATGTTGGGCGCCACCTCCTTCATGGCCTCGTCGATGTAGGTGGCTAGGCTTTCTCTGTACGCGTTTAGCTTGAGGAAGGTGTCTGCGTAGCTCCTGAGCTGGTCGAGGTCCCATTCCGACATCTCTGCGCCTATGCTCTTCTTCGCCGCCTCCACTATTCTCTTTACTCTATCCTCGGGGAGGTCCGGCAGAACCTTCCTGAGGCTGTCCTCGCCTATTTTAGACCTGTGGCCGATGTGGTAGACGATCTCGACGTATTCCTTGTTGTCCCGCACGAGCTCCTCCAGCTCTGGGAAGTGTAGGCCGTACCACTCCCTGATCCTAGACGCTATCAGGTTCAGTATCTTGTCGACGTCGTCTAGCGTGCTTATGGCCTGACCGATGAATAAGTCCCTCTTCTCAACAGCTTGCCTCAGCTTAAGCCTAGTGATTAAGTCGCTTACCTCAAACAGGAGGTTCCCATACTCGTCCCAGTTCAAGCCGATTGTGGGGAGGTACTTGGGGAAGTTCTGCCTAAACGCCACCAGAACCGGGGAGGGGCTCTCCGCCACTATATCGACCCCCCTCACCGCCGCGACGAGTTTGCGGGCAAGCTCCGGGTCCTCCACGACGATCTTCTCGGCCTTCCCCCTCAGCCTCTCGACCAACCTCAGCAACTCCTGGACGGGGTTCGACCTCTCCAGCTCAAGAAGCCTAGCAGCTACGAGCTCCGGCTTTCTCTCGTAGAGCTCCTTATCCACGAGGTTCCCCGACTCATCCACCGCGAAGAAGCCCAGCACGTCCGTCGCAATATATACTTTCGCCATCGGAACCCTTAAAAGAGATACTTAAAAAGATAACTCAGATAGTGCGCGCTTAACGTCCTCCACGTCGACCCTCCCCCTGAACCTCCGCATCACCTCCCTCAGCGCCTTGTCCCTCCCCACCTCCCTCGCCACCTCCTCCACCATCTTCCTCACCTCGTCGTAGCTGAGCCTCACCAGCCCGAGCCTTCTGGCCGCCTCCTCGGCGGGTTCGCCTGGCTTCATGTTCCGCAGGACATCCTCCACGGCCTCCTTAGTGATCACCCTCCTCTCCAGGGCCTCAAACACCGAGATAAGCTTCTCCTCCGTCACCTCAACCCCCTCCCGCGACAGCGCCCGCGCCACGTTTAGCAGTATCGTCGCTATGAGTTGCGGCGGCACTGACTTGAACCTCTCCACGTATTCGTCGAACTTCTCGAGATGCGGCGACTTGATTAGCTGGAGCGCCAGATCTCTGCTGAGGCCCATAGACACCAGCTCGTTCAGCTTCCCCTCTAGGCTGACCCTGGCCACCTCCTCGGCTTTCTTCACCAGCTCAAAGGTGATCTTTATGGGCGGGAGGTCGGTCTCTGGATACATCCTCGCCGCGCCGGGCCTCGGCCGGAGGAACTTGGTTGTGCCGTCTGGATTCGCGGCCCTGGTCTCCTCGGGCACGCCGAGCAACGCCATGTTCAGCCTATCGGCCACGATCCGGGCGGCCTCCTCCAGCTCCTTCTCCTCCACGCCCATGAGGAGCACGAAGCTGTCCACCCCTATTCTGCCAGCCACGTCGCGGACCTCCTCTGCGGTGATGCCGTAGCCCGGGAGCTCGTCGCTGTGTAGGAGGCCGCCGAGCTCGGTCCACGCCCTCACGTAGTCCGCGAGCTCGGTGCCGAGTCGGCGGCCCGGCTGCACCTCAAAGCCGAGGAGCTTCTGGAAGCCTGGGGCCTTCACGGCGATTACCTTGCCTCCCGCGTCGAGGACTCGGCGGACTATCTTGGATTTGCTGTTGGTGAAGGCGGCTGTGACGTCGGCTGTGGAGAGCTCCACCTTCTGGACGCCTCTCCTCCTCAGCTCCTCGGCTATTTTCAGCAGATTTACCTGCCTAGTAGCCTCGTATTCGATCACTTTGGGTATTAGGGAGAGGTCGGGGACGCCCTTTATCTCCGTCTTGGCGCCCCCGGCGATGGAGACGTTGACGTCTTGCCTCACAGTGCCTATGCCCCTCTTGGCCTTGCCCGTTATCTTGACGCTGTAGCCGATGATCCAGGCCACCTCCTCCACCTGTTGCGGCGTGTAGGTCATGGGCTCCGTGGCGATTTCGATGAGGGGGATCCCGAGCCTGTCCAGCCTATATATCACGGTCTTCCCCTCCTCGCCCATCTTCCTGGCGGCGTCTTCCTCCAGCGCGATGGTCTCCACCCCTATGTCGTAGCCCAGGATCTTGGCCCTCCCGCCGTATGCCACCAGCATGGTGCGTTGGAAGCCGGAGACGTTGGACCCGTCTATCACTGTTTTGCGCATGACGTGGACCTCGTCGAACAGCTTCGCGTTGAACAGCTTGGCCACGGCGATGGCCGTCGCCAGCGTCTCCTCGTCGGGCATGTGGGGCGGCTCCTCGTCAAGCTCCACGAGACACGTCGTGTCCCGGTACCCCTCGTACACATACTTCCTCCTCTTCCGCACCTCCCACAGCACCGCCGGGTCCACCGCCCCCAGCTCGCTTACAGAGACGTGGAGCCTCCTCTCAAGCTTGAAGTGGGGCTCGTCGTCTCTCAACACCGGGGGGCAGTGGCAGAAGAGCTTCCGGCGGGTGTTCAGCTGGATGTGTATTTCGAGCCCCGTTTTGAGACCAAGCGCCTTGTAGTCCACGGCCCCAACAAAAGCTATATATAAAAGCACCGACGCCGGGCTGTGTCCAGAGGGGGTACTTCACAGGTTCCGCGGCTAGGGCGCCAGTTCAGCCGGCGGACCTCCCGTCGGTTGCCCCGCCGCGTTGAGAGCTAAATAGATGGGTGGTGTGGGGTACGTGCGTAGGAGGAAGAGACTTGGGCAACACTTTTTGAGGGACGACGCCGTGGCTGAGTACATAGTGAGCCTCGTGCCTAGCGGCTTGGACGTGATCGAGGTGGGGCCCGGCGAGGGCGTTCTCACGATTCCCCTGGCCCGGAAGTCCAGGTTGGTCTACGCCATAGAGGTGGACGCGGCCCTCGCGGAGGCGCTGATGCAGGCGGCGCCGCCCAACGTGGTGGTTGTTGTGGGCGACGCGCTGGAGCTGGAGTGGCCCAGGGCCGACTTCTTTGTGTCGAACATACCGTATTCAATAACGTCGCCTCTCCTCCTGAAGCTCGCCAGATGCCGGTTGCCGGCGGTTGTGACTGTGCAGAGGGAGGTGGCCGAGCGCTTGGCCGCAGAGCCCGGCGGCGAAAACTACGGCCGCCTCACCGTGGCCGTCCAGTGTCACTACCAGGTGGAGGTGCTCCGGGTCGTGCCTCCGCAGGCCTTCGAGCCGCCGCCCAAGGTGTACTCCGCCGTGGTCCGCCTAACGCCTAGAGAGCCCTGCGTGGAGGACTTCGAGGAGTTCCAGCGGTTCACCGCCTGGCTCTTCTCGGCAAGGAGAAAGACCCTCCGGCGGCTGAAGCTGGCTAACTCCGAAAAACGCGTATATCAGCTCTCCCTGGAGGAAATAGTCGAGCTGTACAGGTCCAGGAAGGCTTTTTAACTCCCTTGGCCGGGGTGCCGTGCCTCTCCTCAAGCTGGTTTTCCTCGGCACGGGGGGAGCGGTACCCAAGGCGGAGAGGACGTTGCCGGCGATTTATCTAGAAGACTGGCTGGGGCACAGGATTCTGCTAGACGCCGGAGAGGGCGCTCAGTATAGGCTTCTGCATATAGACGTATCGCCGGCCTCCCTCACCCTCGTGGCCATCACCCACTCGCACGAAGACCACGTGTTGGGGCTCCCGGGCCTGGTGCTGACCAGCAGATTCCTGGGGGGNAGGCTCAGAGTGCTGGCGCCGAGGACTATGCACGAAGCCTTGGGGAGGCTTGGCGTGGAGGTGGGCGACGGCTACGACGGNGGGCGNCTCAAGATTCNATGTGTGGAGGTGTGCCACACCGTCGACGCCTGCGGGTGGCTTCTGGAGTGGGACGTGGGCTATAAGCTCGACCTCTCGAAGGTTGCCGACCTGCCTAGGTGGGCCTTGACCAGCCTCATCAGGGGGGAGGCGGTGGAGATGGGGGGCCGCGTCATCAGGCCGGAGGAGGTGGCGGACCCCTCACATAGGAGGTTCCGGCGGCTTCTCTACACCGGCGACACAGGGCCCTGCCCCGACATGTGGAGGAGCGTGGAGTGGGTGGACGTACTGATCCATGAGGCCACCTTCGCAGACGACGTAGATCCCCGCAAGGCCCACGAGGAGGGGCACTCCACCGTGGCGGACGCGGTGGAGGCGGCGAGGGCGCTTAAGGCGTCGGTCCTCATCCTCACCCACATCAGCGCGAGGTATCCCGACAAGGGGAGACACAGGGCCCTGGCGCGGGCCGCCCAGCCCCCGCCTCACATCTACGTGCCGGAGGACTTCGACACCCTCCTCGTCAAGCTTTGACGGCGACGTAGACGACGGTCGTGGCGAGGGGGGCCAGCGGCCGCAGGTGGTCGAGCTGCTCCAGCCACCTCAGCCTGAGACGTCTCTGCAACAGCCTGGTGGGGAGCGGCGGGAGGAGGTAGACGGGTCTGGCCTCCATCAGCTTGAGGCCGGCCCTCCTCAGCGCGGCCCTCACGTAGAAGTAGGAGTAGTAGGTGAAGGGTATCTCGCCGTGTGCCGACTCCCACCTGCCCTCCACGACGCCGCTCAGAAGCGCGTTTTTCAACCCGCCGAGGCCTTGATACAGCAGGTATTCGTAGAGCATGTCTAGGCAGACGGCGTTGTCCACATCGGCGATGAAGAGGCCGCCTCTCTTCAAGACGCGCGACGCGGAGGTAAAGGCGTCTGCCAGCCCCGAGATGTGGTTGTAGACGCTGCCGAACGCCGTCACGGCGTCGAAGCTTCCCGTCTTGAGGGGGAGATGGCCGGCGTCTCCGTTTATCCTCTCGCCGCATCTACACGTCTCGAGGGATTTGAAGGAGATGTCGAGCGACACCACGTGGGCCCCCCTCCTCCGCATATATAGGCTCCAGAACCCCGTCCCGGCCCCGACGTCGAGGACCCTCATCCCCGGCCTTATGTATCTGTCGACGACCTCGCCGAGTTTTCTATACAGCAGTCTGTAGTACTCCATCCGGAGGTAGATGTCGCTGTAGATGTGGGCTATGGCGTCGTAATACGCCGCGGCCTCGGTCACCTGGGCTCTATCCTGAAGTCCATCGAGAGCTTCCTCCTCAGCTTCTCCAGCTTTGTGACCCCCCGGGAGAGCACGACGCCGAGGTACTCCTCCGGGACCCTTATCACGATCAAGCCGTCCCGCTCCTCCAGCTTGATCTCGCTGGGGGGCACGTAGCGCTTAAGCGCCGATATGACCATGGAGTACACCCTGCGGCTGGGCGCCCTCTCCTCCACCCTCTTTATGGGGACCACGAAGGTCTCCTCGCCGAATACGTAGATCTCGTACTCCACCTCGTCTGTGAGGAAGTCCTTCACAAGGATCACGGGCCTCGCGAGGTCCTCCTCCCTCATGCCGGCGGGCACCTTCACCACCATGGAGAGGGCGTAGATCTTCCTCACCTCGCCGTCTTTCATGAAAGATCACAGTGTCGATAATCGACGGTATCATGCCCAGCTCCACCCTCCTGATGAAGCGCTGGATGGCGTCTATCGGCGACGTGGCGTGCACCACGCCAGCCATGCCGACGCCTGCCAGCCTCAGGTCCACGTAGAGCTGGAAATCCGCCGTGTCCCTCATCTCGTCGAAGATCGTGTAGTCAGGACGTGAGAGGAGTAGTATGTCGTGTATCTCCTCCGACGTCGCCAAGTTCTTGGAGAGCTGGGTGATGGGCGGGCTCAGAGTCATGTCACGCGGCGATTCCACAGTCTTCACGATCTTCCCCTTGCTGAGGTAAAACTCCGCCAAGGCCTGGGCAAAGGTTGTCTTACCCGCCCCCGGCGCCCCAGCTATCAAGATGCCCTCGGCGCTCTTCTCCAGCCTCTCCAACACCCTGGGGTCCAGGCCGTAGTCCTCAATGCTCTTCCTCACAACCGGCCTCGTGGCAGTTATCTCCAGCCGCTCCGAGACCGGCGGAAAGACCACAACGACTCTGAAGTCCTTATGCTGGATTATGAGCGAATGCGGCCGCCTGATTTCGATCTTAGTCCGGGGGCCAAGCCGCGAGGCCTCGGAGACGAGCTCCCTCACGATGGCGTCAAGTTGCTGTCTAGTAAGCGGCTCGGGGAGAGCTGGACGAAGCGCCAGCTCCCCGGCCTGCCCACCTTCCCGAAGGGAGGCAGACCCTCCTTCAAGTGGACAGACATTACGTCNCTCCCAAAGAACTTCTCTATAGTCAACGTCTCGCGGGGCTTGCCGAGATAGAGCACCGGAANTCCCTGCACAGCGGCGGCGTCTCTAGCCAACTCGTCGCTCGTCACGTAGATACAGCCGTTCTCCTTCGCAAACCNCCTGGCGTACACGTCGAGCTCNCCGTCGTCGAGACGCCTCCCCACAGAAACAGCCTCTATCTTGACNAAGTCCAAGAGGCCGAGCTTCTCCACCACCTNGTGAAGATCTCTCAACTCCTCCATCGCCACTATGCCCACTCCGTCGCCCCGCCTCGCTAGGGAGGCGAAGTGCTCCACCACCTCAGACAGAAGGAAGAGAGTGCCTCTGACCCTCCCCCCTACCACCGCCTCCTTCAAAGACCCGTCCAATATCGCCGAGGTGTCCGCCACGTATTTATCCACCGCCAGCCGTGTTTACAGATCTATAAAAACTTAAAAACAGACAGACAGCAGTGAAGTATTCTTCACCACTGTGCCAGGCCTAGAGGATATAGTCATAGAGGAGCTCTACGAAAAACTGCCGACCAGATGGGCACGGAGCAGATACATGACAGGACGCGTGGCGGCTGAAGTCGACGCAGAGCCCTCTCGCCTCTACGCGCTTAGGTCTGTGGAGCGGTTCGGCATATTCCTCGGCGACGGATACGCCAACGACCTGCGGGAGGTGGCGGCGCTGGCCGCAGAGCGCCTCCCCGAGGCGTTGAAGTACTTCACTAGAAACACCACAGCCGGCGTCAGGTCGGAACGCGTCGGGACGCACANCTTCACCTCCCGCGACGTGGAGAGAGAAGTGGGGAAGTGGCTCAAGAGCCGGGGGGTGGTCATAAGCCTGGTCGACCCAGACGTGGAGATCAACGTCGACG
>ConS_8084CDRAFT_1000133_pt1 | contig 8156 bp, 8 predicted proteins | sample ConSprmetagenome_FD_10661 | JGI IMG/M metagenome (IMG submission 10661) | reverse complement strand
TTACCCGAGGCCGATTACGCCTTGAGACTGGCCGTGATGGCCGCCGAGGCTGAGGTGGATGAGGAGACGGCCGACCGGTTGCTCTACGCGGCGTCTTCCGCCGTGCTATGGGCTGAGCGTCCGGAGGACGTGATGGCAATCTTGGCGGCGCTGAGGCCTCTGGGCGAGAAGGCACCGCACAGATACGTCCTTCTGCTGACCTACGCCTCGGCGATGGCGGCGCTGGATCAAGAAACGGCGCAGTATGTCTACGACGCGTTGCGGCAGTTCAAGAGCCGCCTCCTTGAGACGGGGCGTAATTGGTCTCTGGTGGAGGCCGTCGTTGCGTATGCAAATCTGTTGAAGAAATACGCGATCCCCGCCGACAGCTGGGAGGACGCAGTGGCGGACATGTGCCAGGTGTACGCCGCCATAGCGGCGCCGAGCCGCGGCTACCTGGCGCAACGCCTGCTCGGCGCCGTAGCTAAGGCGCATGTGATTACCGTAGCGCTGAGTAGCAACGCCTTGGCGCCGCTTGTGCAAAGACACTGCGGCTTAGGCGACCTCGTAAGGGAGGCCGAGGCGGTGAGGGACGCGCTAGACATCCAGCCAGGCGAGCTGAGGAAAATTGAGAAGGACGACGCGGATTTCGCCGAGCTGGTAGCGGCGTGGGGCGCTGGTGCCGAGAAGTCGCTTAAGGCGCTGAGGGCCATGCTCACGGCCGAGCTGGCCCGCCACAAGCTCTTCCGCGCCGGGGAGCCGGAGGATGCGGCGAAGGAGTTCGAAAAGGCGGCGGAGATTTACAGGGGGCTGGAGTGGGGGAGCTATATCGCCGCCCGTAGCTGGGCTGTTAAAGCCCGCGTCTTATCCGCGGGGAGCTGGGGGGAGCTCTTGGAGAGAGCTGAGGGCTTCCAGAAGTTGTGCAGAGAGGCGGAGCCCCCCGAGCCAGCCGCCGTGTACTTAGCACCAGCAGCCTACGCGCTCGGCGACTGCTTGGTCTACCTGGCGGCCTCTGGCGACAAGAAGAAGGCAGAGAAGTTGTTGAAAGAACGGCGGCAGTTGCTGGAGTACGTCCCATGGGTCTCTGTGACTGCTCGGCTTATGCTTAGGCTTTTCGGCGTGGGGGAGGGGGCGAGCCGGGAGGAAGTCGTGGGCGCGTTTGTGCCAGACGTCGATCGAGAGCTCGTCGAGAGACTGAAGTCGGAAATAGAGAGCAAGGCGCCGGAGGCACGCCCCCTGCTGGACAGGGCGGACGGCAAGACGCTTGCGGAGGTCTTGGCGCCTGGAGACTTTCGAGCGCAACTCGCTCTCATGTTGTTAGCGGCTGTGGAGGGCAGGGCCGACGCGGTTAGGTTACACGGCCTGTGGGGCTCTGTGGCGTATGGAGAGCCCCTGCTCCAACAGCTCTTCCGCGCCGTCTACGAGAACTGCGGCGACTTAAACAGCGAGGGATGCAGGATAGCTCTGTTGAAGCTGTACTACTTCTAGCGGCGCCTTCTGCAACTTCCTCAGGGCCGCGGGTCTTAAATCTGCCTGTGTCTCGCCGTCGGCGGTGTGGCCGACTCTCCAGCCCCGGCGTCTTTACCACTGCTCCGGCGGCCTCCTCAGCAGTCCTGCGGTCTCTCGCGGTATGTCTCGGCCAACTCGTATGCGGTGTACAGCATTTCGCCCGCGGTGGGCTCCACGGCGTACACGCCGAATGGCTTTTCCCGTAACAATCTCCCCCTCGCAATCCTCGCCTTCGACGGTACATCTGTCCAGCTCGTGAAGGAGCTTTCTGCCTCTTCCGACGACTTATAGGCGTCTCTCTTCTCTCAGCTGGCGTCCGCTCAAGGGCTAGGCCTGGGGCGGCGTGCGCGTTAGGGCTCCGCATGCGTTCAGCGCAAGGGGTGCCGAGTAGCCTCTCGCCTTCGGCGCCCTCAACGCCTTAACCACATCGCCAAGACGTAGAACGCAGAGATGGCCCCTCCCAACCAGTATCTCCACAGATGAGCCTCAACAGAGAACCTCCGCTGAAGCTATAATAGACGCGTACTTTTCCACGGCAACTCCAGAGAGCTGGCGAGGAGGGCGGTGACGTATATAAAAGGCCGAAGAGGTCATGGAGAGGGGCGAGGCGGCAGGCTCCCTGAGACACACGGACGTAAGAAGGCCGAGGTAGAGGTAGGGGACATGAGACATGTAGTGGACGTCCTCGGCGGAAGGGCCCAGCTTGAGAGAAGCGGCGAGAAGTTGATGAGGATTAAGATAGCCGGCGAGGCAGACGGCGTGAGGTGCAAGATCGCCTTCGGCAGATATGAAGAAACAACATAGCTAGGGCTTCGCCGTGCCGAGGGCCGACGCCCACGGCGGCAGGAGGCGGATGCAGAGAAACTCTCAGCGCTGATTAAGGCCCCAACGGGCGAGGAACAGAGGGTGTACAGATGAAAGACGGCATAATAGTGATACATGCTACGAGGAGCACCTAGACGGCTTCATGCGCTACGCCGAGCTCGCGGGCGCCATAACGCGGTGGCTAGAGGAGACGGGCCGGTGAGCCCCGCCCATGGGCCTGGAGCTGGGGGGTGTCGCGCTTACTTCATGGCTCACGAATAGGCGGGGTGGAGGACCACAGCCCGAGGCATTGCTCTATCTTCATGCCTGCGGCAAGCGGGCGTACCGACCTGGGCCTCTTCCCCCCAGAAGAAGAACATACACCTTCACCACGCAAAAGAGACCTACAGCTTATAACTATTCCTCACCTCGTCCTCAATAATCCTCTCGCCGCCGTGGTCGTCTACACCTGGCTCAGAAGGAGGAAAGTCAACTGCCGAACTTAACCACGCGCCTCCCCAGGTGGGAGGCATTAGGCGTCTCCTCTAGGAGCTTGGGGAGCTCCGAGAAGCTGTGGACTGTGTATATGGGCTTCACGGCGCCTCTCGCCAACAGCTGAAGCGCCTCCTCTAAATCCTCCCTGTTTCCATGTATCACAGGCAGGATCTCGACCTCCTTTAGTATCAAGAGGCCGAGGGCGACGGGCGTGGGTTGGGGGTCTACGTTGCCGATAAGCGCAATCCGCGACCCCCAGTTAAGCGACCTGATGGTCTGCTCCAAGGTGGGCCCGCCGACGGCCTCCACCGCCCCGTCTGCCCCGCCCAGTCTCTTGACCTCCTCCGAGAAGACCTTGCTGGTCACCACATGGTCGGCGTATTTAGAGACGGCCTCAGCTTTGGCGGGGCTTGTGATGGCTATCACCTCGGCCCCGTAGGCCTTGGCTATCTGCACTGCGTGTATCCCCACGCCGCCGCCTGCGCCGGTGACCAGCACCCGCATGCCCGGCTTTACGCCTATCTTCCTCACGCCCCGCACCACCGTGGAGAGGACGCAGGCCGCGAAAGACGCCACCTCGAAAGACACGCCCGGCGGGATCTTAACCAGCGACTTGGGGTCGGCCGAGATGTACTCCGCGAAGACCCCCGGCAGATCTTCGCCGTAGATCTTCCTACTGCGGCATAGATACTCCCTCCCAGATCTACAGTACTCACACTCGCCGCAGTACTCATAAATCATCCCAGCCACTGCGTCGCCCGGCCTGATGCCGGAGACCCCCTCCCCCACCTCTTCTACGACCCCCGCGAACTCGTGGCCAGGCGTAGCCGGCGGTTTAACCCTTTGGAAGCCTTGCCAAGCCAAGTAGTCGCGGTAGCAGACGCCAGCCGCGGCCACCCGCACCATTACTCTGCCGGGCGCCGGCCTGGGCCTCTCCACCTCAGAAAGAACAGGCGGCTCTCTAAACTTGTGAAGAACGTACGCCTTCATCACACTAAAGAAGCCCCCGGCTTATAACTATTCCTCAGCCTCTACAGCCCGCACGCCTATGCCTAACAGACGCCTCACTACTCTATCTATCAGACGCACATAAGCACCTCTGTGGCCTATAAACGCGCCGAACTCGCTCCTCTTTCACCTGCACCAGAAGCTCCGGCCCGGCGAAGTCGGCGTCTGCTATGTGCTTCGAGATCCAGCCCACCGGGTGCACAGNCCTGATCCACTGCTTGAAGTCCAGCGTCATCTCGAGGAGCCTCAGCCTGGCCCCCACCTCGTTCTCAATGGTCTTGATCCTCTCGCCGCCCCGCCCCACCACCCTGCCCAGCTGACCCTCCTTAACCACCAAGAGGGCGTCAGGCACGTTCTCCCCCCTAATGCCCAGGGAGTCCTTGTCGGCCCTGAACTCCACGGCCGTGATGATGTCCGCGTCTGGGGCGAAGATACGCGCNGTCTCGTATATGTAGCGCTCCGTCTCGGAAAGCTGCCTCTTCCTCATCCTCAGCTCCAAAGCCAGCTTGATGCCCCTCCGAGCGCCGGGCCTCACGATGTCCTTCACGCCCAGGTCCACCACCTCCGCCTTCTCCTCCCCCAGCAGAGCCTCCCTGAGGAGCGTNGCGCCGTCTTTTTCCGCGTCGGCGGGCCTCTGGAAGATGGGATCCCCCGCCACGATGAGCCTGCTGCCCCTCCCCAGCCTGATGAGCATCTCAGCGGCGCTCTCCGGGCGGACGTTCTGCGCGTCGTCTAGAAAGATCACAGACTCGTCGAAAGTCCTGCCCCTTAGGTAGGACACGTCTGTGACTATGACCTTCTCCTCTCTGAGGAGCTTCTCCACGTAGCTCCTCTCGGCGTAGGGGCCCAAGATGTCCTCTAGATAAGCCGCCGCGATTCTGTAGTACATCTCCCCCAGCCTCTCCGGCGTCAACGTCTCGCCGGTGGAGACGTCCACAATAGGACGCGCGATAATGAACCTCCTCGCCTTGCCCCCCTCCACCGCCCATATGCCGTAGGCTATGCTCAAAAGCGACTTCCCGGTGCCGGTGGGCCCGAAGAGCCCAACCAGCTCGTTCTCGGGATCCCTCAACACGTTGACAGCCCTCTCCTGCCCAACAGTCATGGGCTTCAGCCTGTCGAACATGGCCGTGCCACACATAATTGCTTAATAAACATTATATCTAAACACAGCCATGCAGGCGCCAAAGGTGGCCGTGGCGGCGCTGGCGGTAAAAGACGGGAAGATCCTCCTGGTGAAGAGGAAGTACCCACCCAGCGCGGGCAAGTGGAGCCTCCCCGGAGGCCACGTCGAGCTGGGGGAGAGGCTCGAGGAGGCCGTGTTGAGGGAGCTGAGGGAGGAGACGGGGGTAGACGGAGTTGTGAAGGGCTTCCTCGCCCCCGTGGAGTACATAGAGCAAGACGGCGGACAGGTGAGGTACCACTTCGTCATCTTGGTCTACGTCGTAGAGGCGGCAGGCGAGCCCCACGCCGGGGACGACGCCGCCGAGGCCGCCTTCGTGCCGCTGGAAGAAGCGCTGAAGATGAACCTCACAAAAACCACTTTCGAAGTCTTACAGAAATTACCGCCTCAGCGCTGAGATCCTGACAAACGCCTCCTCCACCGCCCTACCTATCTGCGCCTCGGCGGGAGACAGCTCCAGCAGAGCCTTTATGGTGGTGCCGCCTGGCGTCGCCACGTACTGCGCCAGCTTCTCCAAGCCGAACCTGTCGTCAAGCGCCGAAGCGAGGCCATGAGAGACAGCACCACCTCCCTCGCCAGGTCCCAAGGAATCCCGATGTTAACGCCCGCCCTAATCAGCGCAAGCGCCAGCTCCGCGACGATGGCAGGCCCCGAGCCGAGGAGGACAGTCAAGGGGTCTATAAGCCTCTCCTCCACCCAAAAAGTCGGCGCCACGCGGGCGAGGACGGAGTTAACCAGCTCGTCGTACTGCCCCGCCACCGCTATGGCCGTGAGCCCCACGTTAGTCATCGCCCTGTAGGGCCTCGAGGAGAGACGGCGCAAAGACTCAAGCGCGGCGCCTGCCACGAAAGAGACCAGCGGCTTATCCACGCGGAACTCCAGCTCAGGCAGGTTGACAGGCTTCACCGCCAGGATCAACACGTCGCTACTCTCCACCACCGGCCGGTTGTCGGTATACGCCTCAAGCCCCAGCGAGAGGAGCCTCTGCCGGGACCTCTCCGACTTAACCGAGGCGAGAACCCTCACGCCGTTGCCCCGCAATCTAAGCGCAATCTGACTACCGAGCTTGCCGGCCCCAACTACGCCCACCGTCAACTGGGGGACGCATGTAAAGAGGGAAAAGACTTATTTATAAATATATTGATGACCACAATATGTACTTCGCCGTCATCGGCGCACACGTCCGCGGCAAGTCCGCAAGCCCCGCCATGCACAAAGCCTCCTTCAAAGCCCTGGGCATCGACGCAGGTACATAGCCCTAGACGTGCCCCGGGAGGAGCTCCCCTGCTTCCTGCAACTGGCCAGGCTCAACCTCAGAGGCTTCAACGTCACCATACCCCACAAGGAGGAGGTCACGAAGCACCTCGACGCCGTGGCGGCAGACGCCAGAGCCGTGGGCGCGGTGAACACAGTCCTAGTCGAGAGGAACCTCCTGGTGGGCTACAACACAGACGCCCACGCCGTGTACCACCTCGCCGGGCCCCACATGGCAGACGCAGAGGTGCTCATCCTCGGCGCAGGCGGAGCCGCCCGCGCCGCGGCCTTCGCCGCCATGAAGGCGGAGGCCAAGGCCGTATACATATACAACAGAACCAGCGGAAGAGCCGAGGCCCTCGCCAGAGAGTTCGCCGAGAAGTTCGGCCGGCGGGTGGAGGCCGTCGGCGCGCCAGTTAAGGCGGACGTGGTGGTGAACGCCACGCCGGTGCACGACGCCGTGTTGGCAGACCTAAAGGGGGCATCGCTCTACGTGGACTTCGTCTACATACCCACCCCCCGCACTGCGATGGTGCAAGAGGCGGAGAGACTGGGCGTGAAGGTCATAGACGGCGTAGACCTCCTCGTGGAGCAGGGGGCACAGGCGGAGAAGATCTGGCTAGGCGTGGAGCCTGACAGAGAGGTGATGCGCAGAGCCGTCCTCCAGTTCTTGGGAAAAACATGAACACCTTCGGCAGGGAGTTCCGCATAACCACCTTCGGCGAATCCCACGGAAGGGCGATAGGCGTGGTGATAGACGGCGTCCCCGCCGGCCTCGAGCTCAGAGAGGAGGACGTGAGGAGAGAGCTGGACAGACGCATGTTCTGCCACATCCCCGTCCTAAACCCGCGTTGCGAGCCTGAGGAGTTCGAAATACTGTCAGGCGTAAAAGACGGCTACACCCAAGGCACCCCCATAGCCATAGTGATATGGAACAAAAAGGTCATCTCCAGCTACTACGACGAGCTATGGATGAAGCCCCGGCCGGGACACGCCGACTTCACCTACTACCTCAAATACGGCAGACACTACGACCACAGAGGGGGAGGCAGAGCCTCCGGCAGAACCACAGCCGCGCTGGTGGCGGCCGGGGCGGTGGCTAAGAAGCTTATTGCGCACCTCGGCGTAGAGGTCGTGGGGCACGTGGTGGAGCTCGGCGGCGTGGAGATAGGCAAGCCCTACACCGTGGAGGACATCAAAAACAGCTGGCGCAAACCCCTGCCGGTAGTCGACGACGAGGCCCTCTCCAAGATGCTGGAAAAGATCAGAGAAGCCGTCCTCGAAGGCGACAGCATAGGCGGCGCCGCCGAGGTCTGGGCCGTAGGCGTGCCGCCGGGCCTCGGCGAGCCCCACTTCGGCAAGATAAAAGGCGACCTAGCCGCAGCCGCCTTCTCCATACCCAGCGCAGTGGCCATGGACTGGGGCGCCGGGAGAGACCTGGCGAAGATGTGGGGAAGCCAAGCCAACGACCCCATAACGATAAGAGACGGAAAGCCGAGCCTAGCCACGAACAAAATAGGCGGAACCCTCGGCGGAATCACCACAGGCGACCCCCTTACTTCCGCGTCTGGTTCAAACCCACCCCCTCCATCAGAAAACCTCAACAGACAGTAGACCTACAACAGATGACCCCCACCACCATACAGTTCAAGGGCAGATACGACGTCACCACCGTCCCCAAGGCGCTGGTAGCCCTAGAAGCCATGACGGCAATCACGCTGGCCGACCACATATTACGCGCAGGACTCATAAGAAGAGACAAGCCACTAAACCCGTAGCTTCAAAGCCGCCTCTGCAACAACCCCCAGACCGTTGCGCTTAAGCGTGTGGAGGCTCGCGACTCGTATTAGGCGGGCAACCAGCCGTGTTTAGTCCTCACAAGGCCCCTTCTCCGGACGTATTCCTCCACCTTTTTCCTCACCTC
>ConS_8084CDRAFT_1000127_pt1 | contig 8517 bp, 11 predicted proteins | sample ConSprmetagenome_FD_10661 | JGI IMG/M metagenome (IMG submission 10661) | reverse complement strand
ACCGCCAAGATGAAGTCTTTGTCTAGGCTTCTGGAGGAGGTGGGGCATGGCGGTATCTCGCTCTGGACGGACCGTGCTCTTGACCTGCATGACTACCAGTACCACGGGCCTGACCCAAGCGGCGAGCTGTCTAAATACGCCGCGCGGGAGGACGCGGTGGCCGACATAAAGTCGGTGTTGCAGGAGCTTACGAGACGAGTGGAAGCGCTGAAAAGCCGCGTCAGGTGGAGCGACGAGCTTGAACGCGCGCTGGAGGAGGTGAGGAGGGCTTTAGAAAGCTTCTAGAAGGGCGGGGTTGCCTGCGTCAACTGTTGATAAACATGGGGATGGCAACGGTTGCTTATACGCATCTAGATGTCTGTAGGATGTCGTGGCTCTCCGACGTCGTCACGGTTCTTGTACGCGTCTAGGCGCCTTGTGGCTCGCGTCGTGACGCGTTTTGTTTGCGGCATCTGATGCTGGGGTTGAGTTTTTATGTTTCCGAGGCACCAGTAGCTGTGGCGGTGGTGTCTATTCCTAAGGTGATTGTGGAAAAACTAGTTGAGAGAGGTATTGACGTAGAGACGTATGTCGTTGATATGTTGGCCAAGGCTGTGGGGTTGGATCCCGTGGCCGTGGCGGAGGCGCATTTGGAGCTTGCCGTCAAGTTTTAGGCAGAGGGGAAGGCGTTGGCGGATAGGGATCCGGTACAGGCCTCGGAGAAGTTGTATAAAGCGGCGGAGGAGGCTGTGAAGGCCTTGGCGATTCGTCTCAACCTTTCCGAGGTCTTGAGGCGGGTGGAGGAGCGGGGTAGGTGGACCGTGGCGGATCTCGAGAAGGCTGTGCTCAGGTCTTCGGAGAGGCTGGGCGTGTGGGTTAGGCAGTCGTGGGACGCCGCCTGGGTCCTCCACGTGTGGGGCTTCCACGAGGCTAGGCTGGATGCGGAGGACGTAAAGGCCCGTGCGCCGGACGTTGAGAGACTCGTCGAAGGGGCCCGGAGGGTCTTAGAGGGCGGGCGCTCTGCCTGAGGCGGCTTGTCTTTCCGCGGTCCAGCTCAGTTACACGCGGCGGGTTGACGCGCCTGAGCCACCACCGCCGACATGCGAAGTCCCTTCCTCATCTGGGCATCTTTCGGCGGTTCCTCAGCGCGTCATATACTGGCTCCACAAGAGCTGTGATTGACGTTTCAGCGGCGAGGCGGGCGGCGCTTGGGCTATGGTTTATAAAATGGCTTTGGGTGGGTTATGTGGATTGTGTGGAGTTTTCTAGGTGGCTTGTGATGGCTAGGCGCACGCTGGAGTCTGCGAGGCGCGACGTGGAGAGCGGCGATTTTAACTGGGCGTGTTTCAAGGCTCACCAAGCGGCTGAGTTCGCCGCCGAGGGTCTGCTGTATGGAGCAGGAAGGCCGGCGAGGGGGCACTCGGTGTATAAGCTTCTGGAGGCGGCCAAGGAGTTGCTGTCTGTGCCTGAGGGGNTTTTGGAGCTCGGCAAGCTCCTCGACAAGTTCTACATCCCGACTAGATACGTCGACGCGTGGAGCGAGGGGGTGCCGTTTGAGTACTTCACTAGGGGCGACGCAGAGGCGGCGCTGGCCGCCGCCGAAAAGATTTTAGCGTTTGTGGAAGAGTTATGGAGGGCGTGTTTAGATTCCGGGAGGCGCTGAGGGCTAGGGCCTTGGCGCTGGCCAAGGCGGCGGCTGAGGCGCTTCCTGGCACGGTCTTCCTCGTGGGTTCCTTCGCCCGGGGCGACTTCTCCGAAGATAGCGATGTGGATCTTCTGGTGGTGGCGGAGTTTTCGGAGCCGCCCCACCGCCGTCTTTTAGACGCCGATATTCCGCCGGGCGTGGAGGTGGTCGCATTAACGCCGCGGGAGGCATTGAGGGCCGTGGAGAGGTGCTACCCCATCGCAAGGGACGTGGCGCTGGGCGTTGTGCTTAGGGACGGCCTCGGCATCGCGGAGAGNCTTGTGGAGCTCGCCAGGCGTTGCAAATAAATTTTTATCCGGNGCCCGTGGAGGCTCTGTGGATGCTCTGGTTCTGCCTTCTCGCGTGGTGGAGCTTCTGAGGCGGGCCGCCGAGGAGGGCGGGGTCTCTCTAGAGGATTTCCTAATGGACGTGGCCACCGCCCGTCTGGATCCTCCGGAGAGGGCTAGGGCCTACGCCGAGGCGGCGCTGGAGCTTCTGCGGGAGGCTGAGGCGGAGCTCGCCAGGGGCGATCTAAGGCAGGCGTCGGAGAAGGTCTGGGGGACGGCGGCTCTCGCCGTTAAGGCCTTTGCCTATTGGCGCGACGGCGTGAGGCTGGCTTCCCACGGCGAGCTGTGGAGGTACGCGAAGAAGGTGGCGGAGGAGTTGGGGGAGTGGGTACACGACGCGTGGGCCCACGCCAACGCCATGCATGTGAACTTCTACGAGGGGTGGGCCTCCGGCGAGCAGGTGGCCGCGGCGTTGAATAGAGTGCGGCGGCTTGTAGAGGCGGTGGCTGGGCGGGTGCTGGGGGCGGGTAGTTTGTAATACTCTTAGCTCTTTTTTAAGTGGTGGTGGTGTTTGTGGCGTGTCTGTTGAGCTGGAGCTTGATCTTGTGAGGGATAAGGTTCGGGAGTTTATTCAGAGTAACGAGAAGGTTTCTGACGAGGTGATCAACATCATCATTCAGAGGAAGAGGTCTCTGGAGGTGGATTTCCACGATATTCTCTTGTTTGATAAGGGGTTGGCCGACCTCTTCGTGGAGAGGCCGAGGCTGATCCTGCCGGAGGCTGATAAGGTGGTGCAGGAGGTTGTGGAGGAGAAGGATCCGGAGACGGCGCGGGCGCTTCGGCGGTTTCACTTCAGGGTGCGGGGGTCGCCTCTGGTGGTTCCGCTTAGGAAGCTTAGGTCTGAGTACATCGGCAGGTTGGTGAGGATTGAGGGGATAGTCACGAGGCAGACCCCGCCTAAGCACTTCCTGCATAAGGCGCTTTACCGTTGCACGCAGTGTGGCTACGAGATTGAGCTGATGCAGGAGCTGGAGCGTCACGTGGAGCCTCCTGCGAAGTGCCCCCGTTGCGGCGCTTCGAAGAGCTTCACGTTGGTGACTGAGCTGAGCCAGTATATCGACTGGCAGAAGGTAATCGTGCAGGAGAGGCCTGAGGATCTGCCGCCCGGCCAGCTTCCGAGGAGCGTGGAGGTGGTTCTTCTCGACGACTTGGTGGACGCGGCGAAGCCCGGCGACATAGTTTCGCTTACCGGCGTCGTGGATTTGACGCTGAGCGACCTCAGGAAGGGCAGGCCCCCCATTGTTACCTCCTACGTGCAGGGGGTGCACGTGGAGACGTCTAATAAGGAGTTTGTGGAGGAGATCACCAAGGAGGATGAGCAGAGGATCCTGGAGATCTCGCGGAGGCCCGACGTGAGGGAGCTCATCGTGCGGTCCATCGGCCCGTCTATCTACGGCTACGAGGAGATCAAGGAGGCGATCGCCTGCCTCCTCTTCGGCGGCAACGAGATGGTGTATCCCGACGGCGTCAGGGTGAGGGGGGATATAAACATCCTGCTGATAGGCGACCCGGGCACGGCGAAGTCCCAGTTGCTTAAGTTCGTGGCGAAGATAGCGCCGAGGGCCGTCTACACCACGGGCAAGGGCTCGTCGGCGGCGGGCCTCACCGCGGCTGTAGTCAGGGATAAGCTGACGGGGGAGTTCTACCTGGAGGCCGGCGCGTTGGTGCTTGCGGACAAGGGCGTCGCCGTCATAGACGAGATCGACAAGATGGACGCCAAGGACCGGGTGGCGCTTCACGAGGCCATGGAGCAGAACACCGTTTCTATAAGCAAGGCCGGCATCGTGGCGACCCTCAACGCGAGGGCGGCGGTGCTCGCCGCGGCCAACCCCGCCTTCGGCCGCTATCTGCCGAACCGCACCGTGGCGGAGAACATAGATCTGCCGGTGTCTCTGCTGAGCCGCTTCGACCTCATCTTCGTCATTAGGGACGAGCCGAGGGAGGATTTCGACTCCTCTGTGGCTGGGCACATCTTAGACCTCCACTCCGGCAAGGTGCCGGAGTCCTTCAGAGACGTGCTGAGGCCTGAGTTTCTCCGCAAGTATATAATGTACGCGAGGAGGTATATACGGCCGGTCTTGAGCGAGGAGGCTAAGGAGAGGATCAGGAGGTTCTACCTGGAGATGCGCCGGAAGTACCAGGGGCCGGGCACGGCCATCGCCATCACGGCGCGTCAGCTGGAGGCGCTTATACGCCTCACCGTCGCGGAGGCCAAGATGAGGCTCTCCCCGATAGCCACGGGGGAGGACGCGGAGAGGGCCATCAGGCTGTATCTAGCCTTCCTCAAGTCCGTCGGCATAGATGTGGAGTCCGGCGCCATAGACATCGACGCCATAATCACGGGGGTGCCCGCGTCGAGGAGGGAGGCGTACATAAAGGTGGTGGAGCTGTTGAAGAGGCTTGAGGAGGCTGAGAGGGGGCCCGTGAAGATCGAGGTTCTGAAGGCGGAGGCGGAGAGGGCCGGCATACCTGGCGCAGAGGTGCAGAGGATTGTGGACCTCCTGGTCCGCAACGGCGAGGCCTACATGCCGCGGCCGGGCTACATAAAGCGGGTTGTGTAGTTTTTATTCTGGTCCTGAACAGCCTCTGTGGATGTGGCCGAGCTTCCTCTTGACGCCAGGCTCGTTGCGGTGCTGAAGGAGAGGGGGGTTAGGCGGCTCTTCCCGCCCCAGGCCGAGGCCGTGAAGGCGGGCGTCTTCGAGGGGAGGAGCGTGCTTCTCTGCACCGCCACGGCGTCTGGGAAGTCTCTGCTGGCCGAGGTTGCGGCGGTTAAGACGGCTTTGGAGGGCAGGATGGCGCTGTACGCGGTGCCCCTCAAGGCGCTCGCCCACGAGAAGCTCCTCCACTTCTCCTACTACGGCAAGCTGGCGAAGGTGGGCATCTCCACGGGGGATTTCGAGTCCGACGACAAGCGGTTGCATGAATACGACGTGGTTGTGGTGACCTACGAGAAGCTAGACAGCCTGCTGAGACATAGGCCGAGCTGGCTGGGATCTGTCGGGCTGATCGTGGTGGACGAGATCCACTACCTGGGGGACCCCAGGAGGGGGCCCGTCCTCGAGTCCATAATCGCCAAGGTGAGGCACCTGGGCCTCCGGGCCCAGTTCATAGGGCTGAGCGCCACCGTGGGCAACGCGGCCGAGGTGGCGCAGTGGATGGGGGCNAGGCTCGTGGCGTCTAGCTGGAGGCCCGTGCCTCTGCGGGAGGGCGTGTACTTCNGCGGGAGTATCCACTTCCCCGACGGGACGCGCCGGCCGGTTAGGGCAGGCGGCGACGCCGAGGTGNCCCTCGCCGTGGACGCGCTGGCCGACGGCGGGCAGGCGCTNGTGTTTACCAGTAGCAGATCCTCCACCGTGCGTCTCGCCGGGGCGATCGCCAAGGCTATCGCCGCACATCCCGCGAGGCTCATCGACGTGGGGGAGGCGGGGGAGCTGGCGGAGGAGGTGTTGCGGGCGTCGTCTAGCAAGATCATCGGGAGGNNGCTNGCGGAGCTCGTGGCGAGGGGCGTCGCCTTCCACAACGCCGGGCTTGAGCTGGAGGTTAGGAGGCTTGTGGAGGAGGGGTTCAGGCGCGGTGTGATAAAAGTCGTGGTGTCCACAACCACGTTGGCCGCCGGCGTGAACCTCCCGGCGCGGCGCGTGGTCGTGGCGGAGTACGAGCGCTACGACCCGGTGGTGGGGAGGGAGGAGATCCCCGTGCTTGAGTATAAACAGATGGCGGGGCGGGCGGGGAGGCCCGGGCTCGACCCATTCGGCGAGGCGGTGATCGTCGCCCGTGGCAGAAACGAGGTGGGGTACCTCATGGAGAGGTACGTCCTGGGCCAGGTGGAAAACGTGAAGTCGCACATCCTGTCCGGCCCCAGCCTGAGGGCGCATGCGCTGGGCGCAGTGGGCGGGGGATACGCCAAGTCCATAGACGAGTTGGCGGACTTCTTCTCCAACACCTTGGGCTTCACCAGCTGAGGACCGGGCTTAAATCCGCCTTGCTCCGGTCCAAGGTGGAAGACGCCGTGGACCAGCTGGTGGAGTGGGGCTTCTTGGAGCGAGACGGCGATTACGTATACGCCACCGAGCTGGGTAGGCAGGTGGCTAGGCTGTATCTAGACCCGGAGACCGCCGCCAGGTACATAGCGCTTATTAAGTCGCTGAGGCGGGGCGCGACTGCGGCGTATCTATACATAGTGCTGACCGCGCCGGATTTCCCCAGGGTGAGGCGGGGCAGGGTGGATAAACATCTCGCCGAGGAGGTGCTGTCTGCCCTCGACGTGGAGGAAGACGAGGAGTTTGAAGACGTGGTTAAGACCGCGGCGATGCTGAAGGCGTGGATAGAGGAGGTGGATGAGGACGAGATATTTGAGCGGTTTGAGGTGGCGCCGGGCGATCTACGGGTTTACGTGGATCTCTTCGAGTGGCTGGGCAACGCGGCGGCGAAGCTGGCGGGGATCGTGGGACGCGGGGAGCACGGGAGGGGGCTTGAGGTGGTCACGGCGAGGGTTGTACACGGCGTGAAGGAGGAGCTCCTGGAGCTGGTCACCGCGTTGAGGGGCGTGGGGAGGGTCAGGGCGAGGGTTCTGTACAACTTCGGCTTTCGGACCCTTAGAGACGTGGCGAGGGCGTCGGTGCGGGAGATCGCGTCTCTGCCGGGCTTCGGCGAGAAGCTAGCCGAGTCGGTGATAGAGCAGGCGCGGCAGCTGGTCACCCGAGGGCAATGACGTTGTAGCGGCCGACGACCTTAAGCATGGTGGTGCGGTTCCTCAGCTCCTCCAGCGCGGGCTCCAGCCCCGGCCCCGTCTCCACCTCCACCAGGAAGAAGTAGTCCCAGGGGGATAGCTTAGTCGGTCTTGAGTATATCAGAGTCATGTTGATCCCCCTCTCCGCCAGGGGGGCCAGCGCCTTGTAGAGCGCGCCGGCGACGTTGGGCACCGCGAATATCAAGGCGGCTCTGGCCCCCGCGGCGCGCCCCTCCTCGACAGCACCGCGAACCTCGTGTAGCTCTCCCCGTCTTCCACGCCGCAGGTCTTTTCGTAGCGCTCAAGCGCCCTGGGCGACGCCAGCACCGCGCAGTCGGAGGGACATTTCTCGAACTCCTTCACGGCCTCGGAGGTGGAGGACGTGTAGACGACCTCGGCGCCCAGGGCCGCGAGCGCCCTCTTCGCCTGGGCGGCGGCGTGTGGATGCGTGTAGACGACCCGGGGGACCCCTCTCTTGGCGATGCAGAGAGTCACCCTCAGCTCGCCCATGGAGGCTATCCCGACGCCGTGTGTAGCTAAGGCGTCCACTGTCTCGCCAACAGGCCCTTCGAGGCTGTTGATAAACGGCACCACTCCGTAGTCGGCCGTGCCCCGGTCCACGGCTTTAAACACATCCGTGATGGTCCTGCTAGGGACGTGGACTCCGTGTGGGAACATGGCCACGGCGGCTTCCCACGTGAAGGAGCTTTCGGGGCCTAGGTAGGCCACGGCGGGTTTGTGCAGTCGGGATACCTCCGAGGCGATCACCGGCGCGAGGACGCCGTCAATGAGCGGCGGCGCGTTGTACCTAGCCCTCTCTCTTAAGAGTGCGTAGAGCTGTTCCTCCAGTTCGTAAACCCCTGCATTAATAAACGGGATAGTTCCGGTATATATGTGTTACTTGTCCACAAGAACATGTCTGACTGGGTCTCTGAGGCTTTGAGGGAGGCAGGCGCTGAGGTCGTGGAGGGGGCTGGGGGCTGGGACGCCGTGCGTCTCGCCCACAGCGAAATTTTTGTAAAAGCCGTCTCCAGGCGCGAGGCTGACGTGTTGAGGGCTGTCGCCGTGGCCGACACCGCCTTGTCCAAGCGGCGGGCCGTGTTTTATGTGGGAGGCACCTCCATGGCTGGTCTACACACGCCGAGGGGCGGACATGTGTTCAACGCAACGGTCTACATAGCGAAGAAGGTAGGCGCTCCGTCTTGTCTATAGATAGACACTTCCCGCTGGGCACATGGGAGCTCCACCTCGAGCACAAGTTCCCGCTGTATGTGGTATACGGCGGGGCCGAGGGGCCGTCCCACAGACAAGTGGCGAGGCGGGGACACGGGGCCGTCGCCTTCCCTCTGCCTCCCGGCGCGGGGGACCGGAGTTTTGAACGAGTCTTGTCTTTTATAGACCGCACGTCTGAGGGGCCTCTTGCCGTCCAGCTAGGGTTCGACATACACAGAGACGACCCCACGGGGTACTTCTTCGCCTCCGAGCGTTTCTACTACCTCCTCGGCAGGGCGCTGGCGAGGCGGGAGTTCTACATCTCTCTGGAGTGCCCCTCCACTCCGGGTGTTTTCAAGAGGGCCCTGGCCAGCCTCCTAGCGGGGGTCGCGGGCGGGGAGACGCCGGCTGCGGAGCCTTACAGAGAGAGCGAGGCGGTGCAGAGGGAGGTGGAGCTTCTACTTAGGCGCGCTAGGCGGACACTCTAAACTCCTTATAGTCGCCTCGGTACTCGTCCTCCCTTACTGAGATCTCCCGTATTTTAACGGCAGGCGACGCCATGGGTA
>ConS_8084CDRAFT_1000125_pt1 | contig 8652 bp, 9 predicted proteins | sample ConSprmetagenome_FD_10661 | JGI IMG/M metagenome (IMG submission 10661) | reverse complement strand
GCAAAAACTTGGCAAAGACACCCCAATAACCCTCGTAAGACCCTTTAATGCTTTCTCTTCCTGTTATCTCCCCAAGTGCCATAACAATGGCGGTGTAGTGAGGAATCGGGTTGTTCTTCCACTTTTCATAAAACACCTCATAAGCCTTAGAAAAGCCCACCTGCTTTATGAGGTTGATAGCGTAGCTGTCAATGTTTGCAAGGTTTAGCACCCTCATAGGAGTTATTTTAGCGGGATTTTGTCAGCCCAAGGTCAAGCTTGGAGAAGGTCATCCAGGGTAAGTGGTGCCATAGGCACCCGCCTTCTCCCTCCAAAAGGGCTTGACCTTAGGGTGGAGGAGATATGGCAAAAACAGTAAGCATCAGAAAAGGCACTCCTTACAAAGGAGTGTGCCTGAGGAACCTCCACTATGTGGAGGACAGCTTTTGGGAGTATGACTCCTTGCCCAATGGAACAATCCTGGTGGCAAGGAAGGGGGCAAGGTTTTACGATCTTGTCAATTACGGATACTTCGGGTGGGCGGCCTTTGACCAGGTCTCCCTGCCCGATGATTGGGAGGGTTCCTTTGATGATTATGTATGGGAACTTGACCTCCCAAGATGGATAAGGGTGGGCAGTTCCCTTGCCCGTGCCCTTAACAACGAGGGCGTGATTTTAGAGACCGTCAGAACCGAGAGACGGTTTCTGGTGGTCTCTGAAGAGGTGTGGGAGACCCGCTGGGAGGAGGTGAAAGAAGGCCTCCTTGCCCACGACTGGGCCACGCCTGATGTGTCTCAACTCGGGGAAGCCATCATCACCCTTGGTGGCGACCCCGAGTTTGAGGTCTATAAAGATGGAGAGTTGGTTCCCGCAAGCCAGCTTTCCATCTTCAGAAACGGCGGGCTTTATGGGTCCGTCGGAACGGACGGGGCATCATCCACCGCAGAACTCCGTCCATCTCCAGCGTGTTCCCCAGGGGAATACCTGGAGAACTTCAGGGCCCTTGTAAAGAGGGTCGGTAGAAAAGGTATCCTCCTCTCCGTCAAGGGAGATACCTATGCGTTGGGAGGCCACATTCACGTGGGCTCCTCCAACCAGTATGTTGTCAAGCTCCTCAAGGACGAAGTGGAAAAGTTCGTTGAGGTGCTTGACGACTTTGTGGGGAGGGTCCTCCTCCCCACGTCAGGAAGGGCACGGGGTGGATACGCCCGCCTTGGTGCCTATGAACTGAAAAGTTATGGATGGGAATATCGGACGCCCCCATCCAGTTTTTATGCGGACCCCAAGATGGTCCGCATAGTCTATAAACTCACAAAGGGTCTTGTGGAGACCCTCCTGCAAAAGGGGGAGATCTCCTACGAGACCCTTGGGGACGGGAGGGCAAGCCCTAAGGAATACCTCCGCTTCCTAACCAAACGGGAGGCGGAGTATTTCTTGGGCTTCCCCGAGAGGTGGGCACGGGGGGAAGTCCTTCCCTTCGTGCTTGTGAAAGGCGTCCCACGAGTCATCTTCACCTTTAGGGACGAGTGGGACGACTACAAAAAGAGGGTGTTCAAAAACGCCCTCAAAGACTTGCCCGTAGAAAGGCCTGTAAGGCTTGTCCTCTACGGGCTGGCTGAGCGCAGGGGGGACTACTTTGCCCTTCCTACTGCGCCAGAGGAGTGGGTTCTGAGGGAGGAGTTTCCCAAAGAACCCTTCATAGATGGGACCCTCCCAGAGGTCTGGGTGGGCATTCCCTACAGGTTTAGAAGGTTGGAGGTAATTTCTCCAAACCTTCTGAAGGAGTTCGTCGGCTGGATAGAAGAGTATCTTGCCCAGCTGGGACTCCTTGCGGCCGTTGCGGCCGCTGAGTGAGGGGCTTTGCCCCTTTTTGTTAAACCCGCAGGGAGGTGGCCATCCACAGGTAAGAGTGTCCATAGGACACCGCCATCTCCTGCCCACCTTTGGGTGGGCGTGCGGGGAAGGAGGCAGCCATGGTAAAGCTAAACCCTCTTAAGGTTTCTCCTATCCTCTGGCTTACCCACTTGGTTCCCTACATCCCTTATGACCGCCCGACGGTGCTGGCCTTTGAAAGAAGGCGTGGAGAAACTTTCAAAGTTCTTCCTCAGCTTTTTGGAGAGTTCTTCGTGCTGGGAGTGGACAGAGAATTACACGAATCCTATGCACGGGCTGTCCTTGAGTATCTCAGGGGGGACATTCCTAAGTTTTACGCACTTAAGGATTTTCTCCTGAGGGATGTTCCTGAGGGCAGTTCTGAAAAGACTGTCCAGGCAAGGATAGTGAGGTTCAGCCCCGACAAGGTAAAGGTTTTTAGTGAAGAAAGCATGAATGTCTACACAGTCCGCATCCTTGAAGGCGGACGTGCCGAATGTTCCTGCCCAGACTTTCAAAAACGAAGGGTAGGAACAGGAACCTGGTGCAAGCACATAAAGTTTGTGCACCAAGCCTTAAGGGAAGAGTTCTCTCCCAACGGAAACTTTCCCTACCACCTGCCTCTATGGAAACTCAATAAAGTGCTGGAAGGAAGGGAACTCATAGAGTTTTTGGGAGGCCTCTACGAAGTATTAAACACAAGCCAAATCCAAATAGGAGGCTACTCCCACGACAGGAGAAGCTACGACACTCCCATGTTGGGAGTGGAGTTTGAAATTCCTCTCAATGGTGGTCTTGAGTTTGAGTTCCTCCTGCATCTTATTTCCGCCCTCAAGGAGAAGGGCATAGTCGCTTCTTATGAAAGAGACTGGTCTGTTCTTGGTGGGGAGATAAAGCTGCAGCCCTTCCCTGCCACCTTGGAAGAGTGCCTTGAAAAGGGCAAAATCCTCAAAAGCCTCAAAGAACTTGTGCCCAGACTTTTCGTAAGCGAAGAGTATATCAGTGCAGGCCTTCACGTTCATATCAACATGTCTCCCTTTTCCCACATCCCACACACCAAAATACGGGCAAAACTCTCTTCTATCGTCCGCCTCTTTGAAGAGAGGTTCAACCTTGAGAAGCTATTTGGACGTGGATTTAACGGCTTTGCCCTCAAAAGAAAGCACGCAAGAGGGAAAGAGACCCGCTATGGATGGATTAACTACAAACCTCTGCCGTATACGATAGAGGTTAGGCTTGGGTGTGCTATAAAAGGAAGCCCAGTCAAAATCCTACTCACTTCCCTCCTTCTCCAAAGGGTCTTTTGGGCGAGGTTAGAAGGAAGGTTTATCCCGCCCTCCGCTTCCGCAAGCAGAGAAGAAGTCCTCTCTGCTTTGACTTCTGTTCTGTCCGAAGAGGAAAAAAGCCACATAGGGCCTCTCTTAGAGAAGGCACTGATTTAGTCCCTTTGTGGGACTGAGTGAGGGGCGTTGCCCCTTTTGTTAGGCCTGCGGGGAGGTGGCCATCCAAGGTAAGTGGCACCAAAGGTGCCCGCCATCTCCTGCCTACCCAAAGGTAGGCTTTGCAGGTCGGGAGGTAGAGATGGTAAAGGTTAAGCCCAATTTCATCAAAGTGTCCCATGAAAAAGGGACGCTAAAGGTAGTGCCCGTCGGAGGGTATAGATGGGCGGAGTTGATTTTTAAAGACTTTAGAGGGGAAATTATACGGGTCGCCCCTCAGCTTTTTGGCAAGTTCCTTGTGTTGGGGGTAAGTAAAGAGATAGACCCCCAGACCGCAAGGAACATCCTTGAACTTTTGCAGGAGGAGGTGCCGAAGTTCTATAGGCTTAAGGCATTCCTCCTGAAAGAACCTCCAGAGGGAGGTGATGAGGAGACCGACCAACTGGAGTTAGAGTGGTTTAATATCGCCTCCGCTGGGCTGTATTGCAGTGATGATGGTTCTTACTACGAGGTCTCCATCAACGAAAATGGAGATGCGGAGTGTTCCTGTGGTAAATTCAAGTCAGGAACATGGTGCAGACACATAAGGTTTGTGCATAGGGTTTTTAGGACTGTTTATTCTCCCGATCTGGCACGCTTTCCCTACCATCTGCCTCTGTGGCCGATTAAGGAACTTTCCGAGGGGGCAAAACTGATAACGACTCTTGGAGGGTCTTACCATCTGTTAAGCGAAAGTATAGCTGATCCCAGTAGCTACAATCAAGCAAGGGGTGTTTATTACACTCCAATGCTTGGGGTGGAGTTTGAAATCCCCCGCAGACAGGAACCAGAGATCTTCTTCCTCAGGAGAATAATTACAGCCCTAAAAGAGAAAGGTGTGGTCTCCTCATACGAAAGGGACGCCTCCGTAGAGGGCGGGGAAATAAAGTTAAAGCCCTTCCCCGCCAAGATTGAGGAGTGTCTTGAAAAGGGCAACCTCCTCAAGGCCATAAGAGAGGTGGCAAAGCCTCTCTTTGAAGACGAGAGACTGGCGGGGATGCATGTGCATATAAACATGTATCCCTTTGCCAGTTTCTCAACGAAGCAAATAGAGAGGCGGCTTTCTCCCATTGTCCGCCTCTTTGAGAGGAGATTTAACCTTGCGGTTCTCTTTGGGCGCATCTTCAACCGCTACGCCCTCAGAATGGAGGAAGTAAGCGAAGGAAACGCCCGCTATGGGTGGATTAACTACAGGCCTCTGCCTTACACGGTAGAGGTGCGTCTGGGTTGTGCCAAAAAAGGCGACCCAGTGAAAATTCTTCTCATCTCCCTACTCCTTCAAAAAGCATTCTGGGCAAAGTTGGAGGGAAACTTCAAAGTCCCTCCTCTTAAAGCAAGCAGAGGGAAAATCCTCTCTGCCTTTGCAGAACTCCTCTCTGAAGAGGAGAGGAAGCACATAGTGCCTCTGTTGGAAGAGGCACTGATTTAGTCCCACATAGGGACTGAGTGAGGGGCAACCGCCCCCTTTGTTAGACCCGCAGGGAGAAGGTCATCCACGGTAAGACTGCCCAAAGGGCAGCGCCTTCTCCCTCCTGCCAAAGGGCAGGACTGCGGGAACAGGAGGTTGCCTATGTGTGTAATAGCCTACAAACCTCAAGGAGTAGTCCTTTCTAAGGAAGATGCCCAGCTTATGTGGGAGGCCAACTCCCACGGTGCTGGATTTTGCGTGTGGGATGAGAAGTCCCGCACGTGGAAGATGAAAAAGGGCTTTATGACTTTTGAGGCCCTTTGGCAAGAGGTTGAACCCTACACCAAAGAGGGTTCAATCCTTGTGGTGCACTTTCGCATCGTCTCAAGGGGCAAGGTCTGCCCTGAACAGACCCATCCCTTTGAAATAGCGGTGGAAGAGGGCATTGCCTACCTCTTCCATAACGGGACCCTTGATATTCGCACAACTCAAGGGTCCTCGGACACATACGAGTTGGCTTACAGACTTAGCCAACTCGGGCTACGCAAAGACCAGCTAAAGCGGGCTTTGCAAGAGGGAGGGCTTTTGGAGGAGATGAGGGCAAACTCCCGCTTTGCGGTGTGTTTGCCTGGAGAGGAACAGCCCTTCCTCGTAGGCCAGTGGGAGGAGATAAAAGGACTTAAAACCTCAAACTCCTACTGGCAATACAGAAGGACCTATACAGGTCTTTCTGGAAGGAAAAAGAGGGTTTCCTACTCCTTTCACTACACCCCCTCCCTCTACTGGGAAGAAGAGGAGGACTGGAAGCCCTCCTATTGTGAGTGCGATCTTGAAGAGGATCGCACGATTGTGGAGGTGGGTCAGCTTCGCTTTGAAATAAAAGAGGACGGCAACGCCTACCTCTACATGGGCAAAGAGACTCCCGTTGCAGACGGAGAACTCTTTGTCAGTGGGGACATGATGTTCCTCATGGTGGATACTGGTCCGTTTCCAGAAACCTTCCAAGTGAAGCCCAGCTACAAGGAAACTCCAAACTTAGCGATTGATCCAGACGGAAACATCTACTACTTGGACCACTTCAGAATGATGGCTTTCCCTTCTGGCAGGAAGACAAAGAATACCAAACTTCCCAAAGAGGTAGCGGTTGCCTTAAGAAGCGAGGGGACGCTTTACGTCCTCACAAAACACTCCCTTGCGGAGGCCTACGAGATAAGGGAGAAGGACGTAAAGAGAGGTAGGCCATGGTAAGAACCGCAAGGTGGGACGAGGTGAGGCACCTTGTGCGTGCCTCTTACAAAGAACAGGAGATAGGGACAAGCCCTTCTCCTGCCCATGGCTACCTTGCCTATGAAGAAGACGGTAAGGTGGTTGCATGTCAGGGGTGGCGGAATATCGGATGGCTTTATGCGGAACTCTGCCACCTTTACGTGATGCCCTCCCACAGAAACAAGGGCATCGCCAAAAAACTTGTGCGGGAGGNAATAAACCGCCTCTCCGCCAAGGTCATTCTTTCCACCGTCCTTGANANCAANAAAGTCTCTCAGGNGGTGCTAAAGAAATGCGGCTTTAAAGCAGTAGGAAAGTGTTCTTCCCCCATATCGGGAAGGACGCTGATGGTCTTCGCATACGTGAAGACTGAGTGAGGCTGCGGGCTTCCCGCCCGCTTCTGTTTTTAAAAGAGAATTGGTGAAATTTTTATCGTAGGACTTTAGCCCTACATACGAACTCAACTACTACCTAACTGCCTCTAAGTATAACCCAAACCCACCCTCTTGTCAAGATGAAAAGGCCCGGATAGGGCCTTCTTTACTGGAGAGGAAGCGGGACGCTTCCATCGGCCTCCAAGTTCGGTTAATCAGAGAACTCCTTGCTTTTCCCTTCTTTTTCTTTTGTCTTACCTTACACATTGGATTGTAGGACAAGACAGGGATTTTTTTATCTGTAAGGTATCACCTGCATTTTGCTTGGGTCTGTCTCTTTTGTCTCTCCTCTGGTTTTAATGATTATTCCCTTTACCTCTTCTTTGCTTTTGATGTAGCCTGTTTTTTCAAGCCATACGAGGACCGTGCCCTTTTCAAAAAGCAGGTCTTCTGTTAGCTTCTTTTGAATGTAGCCCTCGGGCTTTAGCTTCACCACCTTTGCTATAAGGTCTCTACCTACCACAGCCCTCTCCACATAAACTTTGAAGTTTCCTGCCCTGTATGTGTCTTGAAAGTCCACCTCGTAAAACCCTTGAGGCAGTTCTCCTCTTAGAAGGCTTCTAAGAACATACCTTGAAAGGGTCAGAAGTTCTTCCTTTGATGTGTCAAGTTCCTTTTGCTTGGATACCACAAGTCTTTCCAGCTTTGGGTCCCTCACCTTAAAAAACACATCACCGCCCGAGGCAGGAAAAAAATAAAAGCTATAACCTCTATAGACGCCCTCCTTCTCACAGGACACGCCCACAGATGTGGGCACCGTCCCTATGGATATAAAAACTGTGTTTTTGTTGTAATCTGCCTCCACAAGTTCGTTGGTAAAGACACCTCGGACGTTGCACGGAAACTCTATGGCTACCACAGACTTTCTGGGAATCTTGAGTTCAAAAGTCCTATTTTGCCACTCTATCTCTCTACCAAAGGCTACGCTTAATAAGAGTATTCCCGCAAGTGCTTTGACACCACCCATCCTCTTACTCCATCAAGGGTTTCTATAAACGACCACTCTCCCTTCCTTGACAAAAGGGAAAGGACTTCACCCTTCTCAAGGATCGCTACCACCTTACAGTTTGTGCGAGGGCACGACCTGACCCTTAATCTCTCCAGCGTATAATACTTTTCCTTTACACCAAATTCTCTTACACCACCATCTCTCCTCTGTGCCTCCATCTGCCTTTCTAACATCTCCACCCTTTGGGAAAGGTCTTGGACCTTCTGAGAAAGTTCATAATACCTCTCAATAAGCTTAATTACCGCCCTCTCCAGCCAAACATCAGCCAACGCACCACCCGTGGAACCAACCAAGACAAAGCCCAATAAAAAGATCGCAGCTTTTCTTAGCATAACCTCACTTCTCCTTCAAAAACCTCTCTATAATCTCACGCCTTGGCTTTTCATCCTCGCCATCTGGAATAACCCTCTGATAGCCCTTTCCTCCAGTTTCCCACTTGGATACCTCTTTAAGAATGTTCTCAAGGTCCTCTATCAATAAAGCAGTGTTCAGAACTGTAGGGTCTATTTCTCTTGCCTTCTCTATTGCCTTGCTTAAGTGATATATCACACCAGATACGCCCCTCCTTCCCTCTCCCGCCTTATCCAAAACCAAAACACTTCCTTCATAACCCCTCTGCCCATTACGCCATGCCACCCTAACCCTCTCTACACCCTTACCTAAAAGCTGTTCTCTATAAAACTCCGCATCCGCCCTCCTCTGAAATACTCCAAACACCGCCTCCCTGTCCGTCAAATAGGCTTTCAAACCTAACCTCTGGGCAGAAAACACATAAAATCCCACAAGAGGCATAGGCATGTCGTCTATGGGCATGTAAAGCCAATGCCCACTGGGAATATCCACAACCCTCGCCTGCTTCAGGCTATACCCTACCTTAAAGCCATCCACCCACCCAGCTCTGTAAGCACTGACCTCATCTGCAAAACTTACCGCACATAAAACTCCAAGCAATAAAAGTGCCTTCCTCATTGCCTTATCTCCTTTAAGCGTTCTTTTATTATAAATTCAGGAAAGTCCCTATTTTTAGAACCTTCCTGAACTGCTACCGCACTGCACCCAGCCATCACAAACAAAACCAAAACTAACCACACCCGCATATACCTCTAATTTTACCACAAAAACATCCACTTGAGTGATATAATAATATGCATGGGTTTTTTGGATAAACTTAGGAAAAAGAAGAAGCAAGAACAGGAATATGAGGAT
>ConS_8084CDRAFT_1000123_pt1 | contig 8730 bp, 6 predicted proteins | sample ConSprmetagenome_FD_10661 | JGI IMG/M metagenome (IMG submission 10661) | reverse complement strand
GCTTTCCTGAGTTCTCACCGCCACAAGCAGAATGCCTTCAGAAAAACCCTCAAGGATCTTCTTCATGGGTTGAATTTTCAATTTATTCTGACACCAACGAAACCAATGGTTTGGCATGGGATAACCCTTACCTATCACATTCACCCAAAAGGTGTTTCTTACCTCAGGCTGGGCTATCAAAATGCGGGCATCTATTCCAGCGTCTTCACAGTAAGCTTTGACTTTTTCTAAAAACTCCATTGCATGCTGATGAATGAGAGGGTTCTCCACAAGGGTATCCGCATACACAACCACCAATGGGTTAGAACGCATCTTTTCCAAAAGAACAAGCACATTATGAAGCAAAAAGGTGCTGTCTTTTCCACCCGAGTAGGCCACAACCACAGGCTGACCTAAAAACCGAGAAAACAACTCCTTCAGCCTCTGCTGCAAAATAGCAACCTTGTCTTCCATTTTCCACCCTTCCTTCTTTTTACTATAATAAGAAGTATGTCCTTTTCACTATATTGAACACTTGGAGGATTGGCATGGGTATAAGGTGGGAAGACCTGGAGAGGGACCTTAAAAAAAGCAAACCAATAAGGGATTTTTTGAGGGAAAGGTTTGGGATGTATAGGACGGAGATAGACAGGTATATAAGCGGGTTTATTGAGAAGATAAGGAATGGAGAGTTGCCCCACAATCTTTGGCTGTGGGAGAAATCGCTTCCTGCGGTGGAGAAAGCAAACCCTATCTCTGCTGATTTTACTAAGCTGGTTCTTGGGGTGATAAGAAGCGTGCTTGATAAGTATGGGTTTGTGGATGAACCAGAGGAGGATGATGAGGAGGATATAGAAGAAAAGCTTAGCGGGATAATTGGGAGGGTAAGCATTACTGAAAAAACCCCCGCTACTCCCTATGAGTTTTACTTTTGGCTAAAGACAGACGAGGACATTCATATAGAACCTGGGGAGTTTATTGAGGTAATTCTTGGGAATGGTAAAATAGCGGTTGGGACGGTGGAGGAGATACAATCGGTTTCTGATGTTCCGTCCCCTGTTTTTGACTTTTATGGTTTTAAAAGCGGTCAGCCAGAGGAGGAACCCATTACAGAGACTACCGTTATAAGGGTGGGGAAAGCAAGGATAGTCCATAGGGAGGATGGGGTGCAGGCACCTTTTATCAAGAACTTTGCGATAAGGAAATCTATGGCGAGGAGTATCCAGCCCGTTCTTCAGAGTATGGTTAAGCCCCGAAACAGGATTTTACTTGGTTTTGTGGAGGATGGGTTTTCCACCCTTGTGCCCGTGTATGGCGATTATGAACATATTTTTGGCTACAAGGCCGCCCATGTAAACATCACAGGCAAATCTGGTGTAGCTGGGAAGACAAGCTATGCCCTGTTTTTGATTGCATCCGCCCTATCTAAGCAGGACAGTGAGAGGTCTTTAGCGGTGGTGGGTTTTAACGTGAAGGAAAAGGACCTGCTTTCGGTGAAGAACTTTGACTATGACAGTTTAGATTCTGCAGTCCAGCATCTTGAGAATATACCAGAACGCAGGGAAGATGCGGCTATGTGGGCTAAGGCAAAGGAGGAGGGTATAGACCCGATAAAGGTCTTTAAAGAACGTTCCCGCATCTTTGAACCAGCGGAGGATTACTATTATGGTTTGCGGGACCTGTTAAAGATAGGTCCTTATGTGTTTTTGTCTTTGTTTGACCCTTCGGATGTGGATGACAAGTTTGAATCTCTTGTTTTAAGTATTTTTGAACAGTATAGGAATGCATGGATAAGTTTTGAGATATTAATGAGAGAACTAAGATCACAGCTTAAAAATGCTGGGAATAGTCAATACATAGACATAGCTTCTTCTTCCCACCATGTTAGCACTGTTCAGAAGTTTCTGAACCGTCTTAACAAGATTTTACACAGCAAGATTTTGATAAAGGACAAGCCAAGCGGGAGGTCTTTGGATATTAGCAAAATAGAAGCAGGAGATTTTTGGGTGATAGACATAAATCCTTTAAAGGACAATGAAAAGAGGATGGTGTTCTTTTCCATTCTTTCTGAACTCACTTACATTCTTGAAAACAGAAAGCAGGGACACCCAGCGTATAGCACTTTCCCATCAAGGGTAGCTATATTTGTGGATGAACTAAATAAGTTTGCACCCTCTACGGGGAGTTTGTATTCACCCATCAAGCACTTTCTAATTGACATTGCAGCCCGTGGGAGAAGCATAGGTCTATCCCTTATAGGTGCTCAGCAGTTTGCTTCTCAGATAGATGAGGAGATATTAGGGAACTGTTCCACCTATCTTATAGGCAAAACCGACAGTGTAGAACTGTCAAACAAGTTTTACAAAAAATTGTCTGAGGGTTTGCTAAAGCGGGTGGAGAATTTGAAAGCTGGTCAGTCAGTGCTGGTGCACGAGGCAATAAGGGTGCCCATCTTCATAAGGTATCCTATTCCTTTACATAGAGTGGAGGAGTGAAGCTATGTTGAAGAAGTCATGGATAGTTCCATACTTTGCGTTGGAAGAGGAGGGTAAACCTCTTTATGATCAGGTGGATTTCAGCCATGAAGGAGGCCTTTCAAAGGAAGAGGTTAAAGACCACAAAAGCCCTCCTCCTTTCTCCTTCAACATCTTTATAGACGGGACTATGCGATTGTATAATGTGGGATTAGCCCAGCCATATGCACCAGTGTTCGTTGCGGTGGTCTCGGTTGCGGTTTTAAGAAGAAAAAACAGAAAGCTTTACAACACAAGCATCTCCAATAGCTTAACCTTGCTGCTGTTTCCCTTTGAAACATACAGGGAGTATCTACAGACTGCACAGATTGGAGTTTCGTATGCGGACATTGAAGGTTCTATAAACAACTTTCGCAGGCAGTTTTCCGTTTTCAGGGAACAAGACCTTGACTACAGGAAGGTAGGTGGGAGGGAGATTTTTAGGCGTCCAAATGTTCTCCTTGTTTGTGATACCTCTAAAAGAGGTATTGTTCAGAAGGACCATGTTTTGATCTCCAAGGAGGACCTAAATAATCCTAAGAAGATTAAAGAAGCTGCGTTGGCACGGGTTCGGTATATTATGGGATTGCTTGAGTTTGGTTGTTTGCTTTCTGCAAGCGACAGGTTTAGCGGAAGCTATATTTTGAAGGATGGGTTGATAGAAAGATACAGTAGGGTGCAGAGTATTTTTGGGATTGACAGAGAAACCTACCAAGACCTACTTAAAAATGTGGTTGGTTTTATTAAATACCCGAGAAGGATCCCGCCCGAGGTAATGGCTAACATGCTGCATTTGAAAGAGTATGAGTATTACAGGTGGACGGGAAGGCCAGAGGATGAAGAGGAGGATACAAATTCTTCACCTGATATGGAAGAATTGTTTGATTTTGCCCTTTTGAGATTTAGAAGCCTTCCTCGTGTTCCTGAGGCACCAGTAGGAATTGTAAAACTCCAAACACTGAAGACCAACCAAACTACCACCAACCTAAAAGACATCATCAAAGCCGTCCTCCAAGAGAGGTATCCTCTTCCTTCAAATCCCAAGCGAATTTATTCTGAACCCTATCCCATTTCAGAAGCAGAAAAGGTAGCCAAAGCCCAATTGCCCTCCGAGGCAAAAATCAGAGGCTTAGTTTATGCCCTTATAGGCTGAAAGCATTCTTTCCAACTCTTTTATATCTGGAGAGAACCTGAATGCATCCTCCGTTATAAGTCCGTTAGTTCCCTTATCCGCTGGGGGGACGTCCCGATGAGGGATTTTGAAGATACAGACATAACAGAAGCCTTGTAAAGTATCTCCAAATGTGTATATGGAGGGAGGTGTGAAACAGTTGCCAATTTCTGTTCTTATGCAAAAAGTCGTTCCTTGCATTGGATATGTGAGTGTGCAATTTAGCAAGCCTTCTTCTTACCTTTTCGTAGTTCTTTGACCCTTTTTGCTTCCTTGATAAATCTTTTTGAAGCTTCTTTAGTCTTTTCTCTGCACGCCTCAGGTGTTTGGGATGTTCAACTTTACAAGTCCCGAAATCGTTGGTAATGCTTCTGTAGAAAAAGGAAAGGAAGGGTCAGAAGCCCCTCCTAATAATTCCCAGCCCAATCTTGTGGTAGCCTCTTGCGTTGGAAAAGTCGGGTTCCACTGGGATATACACCTCCCTTTCAAACAAAGACCTGTCCAAAAAGTATGCACCACCTCCCGCTACCACAAAGACGGGCTTGCTTTTGATGAGTTCGCCGATTTCCTCTTGAAGACGCAAATATATCTGTTCCGTCCACAGCTTGCTTGCCTTTGTTCTCTCCTCCTGCAAGAACACCTCCTTTCCTGCCAGCGTCAGCCTTCCCTTGACAAAGTAGGGAACCAAGAAAACATAGGGTTCATTTCTGAGAAAACCCACCTCCGCAGGAAGCAAACTCCTGAATATCTCCACCGCACTTTTGACGCCCAAACCCTCTATAGTCCCTCCTCTCTCCTTCACAACGTCGCTGCCCTTCACCCGCACCGACAGAAAATCCACCGTGTTAAAGCCTATGTCCAAAATGAGTGCCCCTCCCTGCGACCGCACATAGTCCCTCACATCCTCCAATATCCCAGCACCCTGAGGAACTACCAACACATTCCTCACACCTTCTACAGTCTGCAAAGCTTTGCTAAACTCCTCTCCCATATGCCTAAACCTCGGTGGAAGCCCCGACACCACAAAATACTCGCCACCCTCTCCTACCTCCATCAGCGCCCGCTTGAGAAGAACTGGACTATACCTGATAAGGAGTTCCACCGTGCTAAGGCTTAACTTGTGCCTGAAGGCGGTGGCCTCCTCGCCCACCACATACCACATTCCATTGTGCTGAACCACAGGCACATCTGAAAGTTCGCCCTCCAAAAACTGGGCTATCTGGCTGGGAAACTTAACAGCCAGACCATCTACCACCACCTTCACCTGACCAAACCCTATATCAATACCCATTACCCTCATACCTTATATTATAACATGTTCAACCGAGTGAATAGTTGGTTAAAATGGATGATATGAAGGGTAAGGTGTTAAGGGAGATTTTAAGAGAGTTCGGGCTTGATTTTTATGTCAAATACGTCTATTGTGGGAAAGAAAAGTGCAGGAGTTGTCCTCATGGGCCGTATTTGTATGCAAGCAGGAGGGAGGAAGGGAAGGTAAAGAATGTGTATCTTGGAAAAGCAGACGCAAGTCTTTTGGCAAAGAGGGACGAAATTGTGAAAAAGGTCTCGCAGTTGATTGTGGAGTATGAGAGGGAGAAAAGGTTTGTGGAGGAGGGCTTTAAAAAGAAGCTTTCTGATCTGCTTCAGGACCTATTGCAGGGAGAACAGTTGGATTGACCTGGTCGGCGGCAAAAAGTTCAGTGAGGTCCGCAAACTCGTTGGCTGGGTCCATGAAGGCGGGCTGGTCTTGAAGGGCTTCTAAAGCAACTGCTTGTCTGATTTCCACTACCTTTTTGGCGGTTTCCTCTGCGTTGGGTTCCATACCAAACTCTCTTCTGAACTTTGACAATAACACCAAGCCCTTCTCTTCGTTGTTGTAGTCCGCATGGGCTTTCTTTGGCAGCAGATACTCGGGCTTTATGGGATTGTCGTCCGCAAAGTAGTAAAGCTTTCCTTTTANGCCAAAGTGCTTGGGAGTGATTAGATAGGCGGTGCCTGGTTTCATAGTTTTTAGTTCCTCTGGGCGAACCCTGTAGTCATACTTTTCCTGCACTACCTCTCCCCAGTGAGGGAAAAGAATGGAAGTGGGAGAAAGCACTGGGTTTTGCCCACCTATGGACCTGCTTCTGCCGTAGGTCTTTTGTTCTCCTAAAAAGTTTGCATAGAACTTGGCGGTCTCATCGTCGCCCGCACCAAGTATTAGCTTTACGTTGCAGTTGCTGAAGATGTTCTGAAAGAGTCCCTTTTGAAGCTTCTCAAACTGGAAGATGGACTGATGGATAAGAACCACGCCTATGCCCGCACCCCGTGCCATGTCAAAGAGTTTCTCCGCCTCTGGCACAAACACCTGAGGCGCCTCATCCACAAACACCATATCGGGCACGTTGAATTTTACTCCGCTGTTGTATTTCCACGCTGCATGCCCCATAAGGTCCAAAAACACCATCTTCCCTATATCCAGCGTCTCTCCAGAGGGAAAGTCCAGTGCCCTCAAGGCAAAATACATAAGCTTGCCCTTGCGAAAGCCTTCACTTATGCGGATCTCTGGGTCNTAGGCGTTAAGCAGCTTTGGATGGAAAGTAAAAGCATAAAGGGCAAGGTGCTGTTCAAGGTTGCGAAGGTAGTTTTTGTATTCCTTGTTGCGGTGCGCCTCGTCCGCTATGGTCTTTATCCAAAGTTCATACAGTTCATTCTTGGCCTTTCCCGCAATGTTGTAGGTGTCCAAAAGATACTCTATGGACCTGGGCAGATACGCCACCACCGCATAAAGGTCAATAAAATTGACCATCTTCCCAGTCTGAGGCAAAATTGAAAGAAGCGATGTTAGTGCCCTCGTAAATTCAGACTGGATCTTTTCATAAAAGGTGGCAGTCCCGCCAGCCTTGGGTAAAGTGGCAATGATCTTTACCGCTATGTCGTGATATTTTCCGTGCTTTATGGCATAGTAAAAGGGATTGTATGAAGAAGAAATCAAGGGCTTTACTGGGTCAAAATACTGAAAGTCCGAAAGCCTTCCCTCCTTTTGCATTATCTTCAGAAAAGCCGAGATCACTTCGTTGTCGCCCTTTGGGTCTATACAGAGAACTCCTATGCCCTTGTCAAGAAGCTGTGCCACAAGCGGTGCAAGCACAGACTTGGTCTTTCCCGAACCCGATGGTGCCAAAACATGCACATGTTTGTTGAGTTCTCCAAAGGTTATTTCAATGGGTGGGTCGTAAAAAAGCTTCACCGAGGGCTGGATGGGCTGGACATAGTAGGGCGACCTCCAAGCGGGAATTTTTTTATACGCCCACAGGCTAAAGCGATACAGAAAGTAAAGACCGCTGAAAACNGCCACAATCCCAAAAATTAGCAAACCAAGATAGGGCGATACCAAAAAGCTGGCTACAAAAAACAGAAAGCCCAAAAACAGGCTAACAAAATACACAAAGTAAAAAAGCCTCACTCCATACTTTGGGTGTGGGTCTTGCTTGGCTTTCTCAAGGTTCTTTTTGTAGGTGTCCCTCAGAATGAGAAAAAGTCCAGCCAAAAACAAAAGCGTGCCTAAAATCAGCTTAACAGCCAGCATATATCCATCTCTCCAACACTAAAGCCAGTCCCTTTGCAAAATGAACAGGTAGCCTAAGCGATGCCTCCTTCCTCTTCTCCTTCAAAATAAACAAAATCTTTCTGTCGTAGTTTATCCCATGCTTTCTCAAAAAGGCCCTCAAAACTCCAGAGGGACTTTTCCCGCTGTCTTTAGCAAACTCCTTCAAACTCAACATCCACTCACGCAAGGGCCTCTCTACTGCCCTCTTTTCATTGCCATAGACCACGTAATCCAAAATCAGCCTCTCGGGTTCCTCCTTAGCTTCCACTATCTCCTCCACATACAGGCTTTTTTCCTCTTTTTCGGATATAAGCCTTGCGCCGCCTAAAGACCTTCCGATAAAGCTTGCCTCTATAAGTCCCACAAGCAAGCTTGCTTTTTCCCTCTCCACAAAGATCTCACCTTGACCTTCCTTTCCTCTGATAAACAGCAAAACGCCTGAAGGGCTGAGATTGTAAGTCAGAGAGTAGTCCGCCACCACAAGCTGACCACTCAGCGGATAATACCTCGCAATGCATATATGGGCAATTTCTAAAAAGTGTTCAGGCCTCACTTTCACAAACACCCTGTCATTCATAGAACCCTGCACCATCACCCGTATCCTATCACCCTCCACATACAGCCCACCAATGACCTCCTTCTCAAACCCGTCTATCCCATACCCAGCAGAAAAGCACGCACCCGCAAACCTTATAAGGTCGCTTCCAGACACCCTTTCGCTTCCAAACCTCCCATTGCCATTTATTGAAATCTCCACTCCTCCCTCAAGATACTCCACCATCATCGCATAGTCCGAAGAGGTAATATACAACTTGTCTCCCAAGAAATAGGTTCCCATCCTCAGCCTCCCACTGACAAACCAGCATACAAATGCACCGCTAAATTAACAATGAAATAAAGCAAAGGCAGCCACAACTTCACCAAGAAATACGCAACTCCAAACTTCAAAAGAAGAGGCCAGTTTATAAAGTGCCTGCCCGTGGGAATAATAGAAAGAACCACAATAAAGGGAAATATGCCAGTGAGAAGGGCAAGAACTATTCCCTGACCCTTCGCAAGAAGTGCAACCTTCAAAGGAAAATCCATGTAGGTGGTAGTATACCACCACGCCTTTATATCAGAAACCACCTGAGACAAAAAGTCTTTAACCTTTCCCTGTCCCAGTGTTTGCTGCACATTGCTAAGCTTCTGGGCTTGTTCTAAGGCATACAAGGTGTTATTCTTCAAATTTGAACAAAACTTGTCTGCTTCAGGATTTTGCACACAGGCAAGCACAGCGTTTGCAAAGGTTTTTTTCGCTTCTTCCTTTTCCTTACCCTCCCCTAACATCCCAGGTAAAAACTCCTTATCACACGCCTCTGCAAATTGTTCTGCAAGTCTTTTGTATGCGTTGAGAAAATCAGAACATTTAGTAGCACCTCTAACCTCAACTATATCAGAATAGCTGGTAGCTAACGCTGCGCCTGCGCCTATACCCG
>ConS_8084CDRAFT_1000121_pt1 | contig 8770 bp, 8 predicted proteins | sample ConSprmetagenome_FD_10661 | JGI IMG/M metagenome (IMG submission 10661) | reverse complement strand
GGCCTACCACCCACCGGAAGCAAAGGCTTAGGAACCTCAGAAGTCAAAGGCGCCAACCGCTTACCAAACCCACCAGCCAACACAACCGCCTGCATATAGCCTTTGAACAAATGTACTTAAGTAAATTACGTGCAACGACCGCCTAACTTCTCCACGTAGTCCCTAAGTCCCTCGGCAATATCGTAATGGGGGTACCAGCCCAGTGCCCTAAGTTTATTGGTGTGTAGCAAAAGATAGTTAGGATCTACAGGTCTAGGGTTCACCCCCCACCTTACCGCGCCTCTCCACTCAACAATCCCAGCTAAAGTCTCAACTACCTCCTTCAGCGACGTCGGTCTCGGCCCAGCCGCGTTATACACCTCGAAAGGCCGCGGGTCCGAGCGGTAGAGCAGAGTCAAATACGCAGAGACGTGATCCGGGTAATACATCCACTGACGCATCGACTCCCCAAAACCGTCGAACGCAACCTCCGCAACCCCCGACAGCATCATGCACAAGGCCTTCTCCACAAAATAGCCCCTTGCCTCCTCACTCCTCACAAAGATCAACCTACCATACGTGTTGGTAGGCCGCAGAACAGACACACGAAGACCCCGCAGGGCGTAATGCCTAGCCACCGCTTCCGCAGAAACCTTAGAGGCCGCATAAGGCGAGGAAGGAGACCTGCCGCAGACGCAGTCGTCCTCGGAAAACCACACGGAGGGATTCCCAACGGCGCCGTAAACCTCGGCAGACGAGGCAAGCACGAAGAGGGCGCGCTTCTCCAGCGCAAGCCTCGCCATATTTATCGTGGAAAGCACGTTGCTCTCAAAAACATCCCACTCGTCCCCAAACGAGTGGCGAGCCGCCGCCATCGCGGCCAGGTGGATCACCGCCTCCATGTTGCCGTCCACAGCAAGAGGCTTCCGAACGTCGTGGGCAACGCGTTCGGCGCCCTCAGGCGCTGAGCCAGACCTAGACACAGCCAACACCCTCTCCCCACGGCGAAGGAGCTCCTCCACCAAAGCCCAACCGATAAACCCGGAGGCCCCCGTTACGACTATCACCGTCCTGAGACAACAGAGCTCTCCACATAAAACGGAGCGTCGAAGGGCACCGGCTCCCCCTTAAGCCACCGCGACCACCTATCTAAGTCGGCCCTCACCATAATCCGAACAAGCTCCCTAAAAGACGTACGAGGCTTCCACCCAAGCTCACGCTCAGCCTTAGAGTAGTCGCCAATCAACACATCCACATCCTTAGGCCTCTTCAACGCCTCATCAACAACCACGTAATCACGCCAGTCAAGCCCCACCTCCGCAAAAGCAATCTCCGCAAACTCCCTAACCGAATGCGCCTCGCCCGTAGCGATAACGTAGTCATCAGGTCTCTCCTGCTGAAGCATAAGCCACATCGCCTCCACGTACTCGGGGGCATAGCCCCAGTCCCTCCTCGCCTCCAGATTCCCAAGCCTAAGCTCTCTCCGAAGCCCCAGCTTAATCTGCGCAACCGCATTCGAGATTTTCCTCGTCACAAACTCCAGCCCCCTAAGCTCAGACTCGTGGTTAAACAACATGCCGCAAACCGAAAACATGCCATACGCCTCCCTATACACCCTAGCCAGATAGCAACCCAAAGCCTTGGCGGCCGCATACGGAGACGCCGGCCGAAACGGACACGACTCGTCGATCTTCCCCCACGAATTAAACGACGTATTCCCAAACATCTCGCTCGACCCAGCAAAGTAGAACTTGGCATCCCTCCTCACATGCCTCAAACCCTCAAGCAACACCGCCACGGCCATCCCCGTCTCCCGCAACGTCGCAAGAGGCATATCAAAAGACGCAGCAACATGGCTCTGAGCCGCCAGATGATAAACTTCATCAGGCTTCACCCTACGCAACACCTCGACCACAGATGCCAGGTCAGTAATATCGGCCTGAATAAGCTTCACCTTCTCAATTATACCCAACGCCTGAAGCCGCCAGAAATTAGGCGTAGACAACCGACGATAAACACCCCAAACCTCATAACCCCTATCCAGTAGGAACTTGGCCAGCCACGCCCCACCCTGTCCAGTAATCCCAGTAATAAGCACAATCATTGCTCCTTTTTAATCAAGCATTTAAATAACTTTCGCAGATTAGTTTCTATACTCTAGACCATATCAATGATGGAGCGACAATCCAGATTATTACAAAGGCATCCCCCACTCAATCAATAAGCCGCCAAAATCACATCGGTAACCCCAAACCCCCTCAACCACTCAATCTGCCTCACTAAGATGGGCTTTCCGCCCACCGGAAGCAAAGGCTTAGGCACTTCCGAAGTCAAAGGCGCAAATCTCTTACCAAACCCACCAGCCAACACAACCGCNTGCATATAGAATCTACACAATNGAACCATTAATCAAAACTCCTTGAGAATTTCTTCATACTGGTCTACAGCAGATTTGATGTGATATCTAAACAAAGGCGCTNTAGGCNNCTCNGGCACCTCGCCGCTCTCTATAATTTCCGCNGCCTCCCTCAAGCTAGAAACCGCAGTGCCATATTCCAACGACTTNATAAGCTCAANGGNTNCGTNGTACNCANTAGCCAAAACGATTGGATACNNCCCCAGCGCAATGGCCTCAAGCGTCGATATACTGAACCCTTCGGCGGTGGACAGGTGGAGATAATACACGCTCTGCGCCAATATACGCTACTTCTCCTCCTCAGGTACCCTGAAAAACAACGACGCCGAGTGATCAAGAGACTCCGCAAGACGCCCCACAGCATCACTCAGGTGGCCATCCCCCACCATCGCCACCCTAAGCCTCCGCCTCACCAGCCGCAACGTCTCCAAAGCCTCCAAAACCCCCTTATACGGCACCAGACGAGACACAATAGCCACGTCAAACGCCTTACCCAAACCTCTATGCTCCAGATACTCCTCAAGCCTAAGGCCAAACGGCACCACCCTAACATCCCCCTGCACACGCCTAACCCTCTCCCCCACGAAATTAGACGGAACAACCACCACCCGCGGCCACGACGCGAGACGCCTCTCAAGCCACTCCACGCCACGCCCCACAAACGGCCCAAAATAATCCCGCCACCTACGCCCCCAGAACTCAAAAAGCGTAAGAATAGTGTGCTCCCGCGGCAACAAAAACACCTCAGTATAAGGCACGGAGGCGTCGACAACCCCACATCCGGCCTTCCTCACCGCACTGGCAACCCTCCAAGCAAAAGACACTGCAGGTCACAAACATCGCCTCCATCTGCTATCATAAAGCGATGGAGGAACCCCTACTAACGGAATCTCAGAAGGACCCCAGTTATAGGTGACATAATGCACATCATATCCCCGACGCATAAGCTCCAAAGCAAACTCGAAGTAGCGTCTCTCCGCACCTCCAAAGCCGTAAGGCCATAGATTAGAGCAGATAAAATGGATCGTAAACTCTACAAATAAGATTGTTTACTATTTAGCAAGAAAAGTTCGTACAAATTACGATATATCTCTATGAAGCTCAAAGAATGCTTGAACCGACTACTTGGCGGAGGCAGTCTTATCATGCTACGCGCAATCTCAAATAGTGTCAATTATCAACACGTCTAACACGGTTCTATTATTGGCTTAAGTAGTTTGGGGAGTTCGCGCATGTCGTATGTGTCGTCTGCGTCTGCCACTATTATGTCGCCTCGGGCGTGGCGGAAGGCGTAGAGGTAGGCGTAGCCGTAGCCCCGTCGGTCGGGCGTGGCGCCCATGGATCAGGCTATCTCCGGCGTCTTGTCTTTGGAGTTGTCGGCCACTTTGATCTCGTAGGTGAGACCCATGGCTTACACCTTGACTTTTTGGAATGACTTTGCCCATGGTTTTCTCCTCGTTGAGTGAGGGTATTAATTTATTTCAGCAACCTCTTCCAAATCATCTCATTATACAGAATCGGATAATCACGAGCAATCTCTTCGCTGAGGGAACTAATAATACCTTCCCTTAAATTCCGAAACCTTTCGCCAAAAGAGGAAATTAATACTCTCATCCACGTATGCAAGTCTATCTTCTAACCCATTCACCACTCAAAGACAGAACCTGCTGATGCTACACAACTAGAGATCGTAAAAACTCATAAGCATACCTTGACTTCACTATATGCAGAAACACCTCAAGTACAGCTATATTTGACTTTGCAATATACTAGGATGTTTTGATTTGATTCAAAAAATCTTCCTGAGAAAGAACAGTGAATGTTTTAGATTTTAAATCAATATAAATATATGTGATGTTATTAATATTTTGAGGCATGTTAGTTTGAAGCGAATCTAGTTTATATATATAGTAGTAAAACTTGCAATTTGAAAAGTATCGTACAAGCTCAAAAAAGATAATATCGCGTCCATAATAATCATAGTCATACAGAAAAAGAATATGTCGTGTGCTCACATTATCATTGATATAAGAGGCTAATGACGATGCAAAACTTACATCAGAAGAAGTAAACCAGTGTCGATAAGTATTGAGATAATAAGGTGTAGTCATCAGATAAGCATGTAACAATGTAAAAGCTAGTGCAAATATAAACAGCATTAATTTATATAAATTAATTGAAATAAGCACCCTCTTATACTTGAGATATGGTAAAAACATATAGAAAAACAGTACAATAGCATGGGAGACACGATGAATCCAACCTACATAGATAAATGGTAAAGAAAGTAGCATAATTACAATCCCATAAGTGTAAGCCTTTTTAAGGTAAAGATACAGAAGCACAGGAACTATTGACAAAACATAATAAATTGCAAACATCAAAAATATAGTACTATTATATAAGTTATGTTTGTATATAAAAAAAATCAAGTAAATTATCAGAATAATTACAAAGAAATTATAAATATATTTCTCGACCCTTGAAACGAGATGAGAAAACTTAAATACAGCTAGTACAATTAAATATATCGTAGTTAAAATAAAAATCAGGAAAATCTCGTGATATGTTAACACTGTACCTAAGAAATATAGAACAATGGAACGTTTTAACGAATTACGAGCTAGCGCATAATAAAAGGCAAAATAAAAAAAGAAAAGATACCAATAAAACCTTTGGAGATCAACATAGTAAATTGGTATCAAAGTTAAAAGTAATACAATATAAATATCATATTCTTCTTTAGAGTGCCTTATTTTGGTGTAAATGTAAATTAACAATATAGTGTTTAGTAAGATTCCATTTAAAGATATTAGTGGGAAGGCAATTTGTGGAGGTAGCATGATTTCAACAGCGCCATTGATAATATCAGGTATTCGTGGAAGTGCAGAATATGTAAGTACGTAGTCTATTGGCGCCCTATAAAAACATAGTCCGAATGCAAGATAATGATAAGTATCCCATCCAATTAGTGGAAGTCCCTGTTCATTATATGCATTATAAATTCTTAGTGTAGAAATAGTAAATACATATAAAAGTATCAATATCAGCAGCAGGTGTTTTAAGATAGCCCTAAAATTCATGTAACGAATATATCATTTTCTTTATAAAATACGGTAAACTTATGCATGTCTGGTCACAAGTTGTGTACTTACGCTTAAATATCTTACGTAACAATATTTTATTGCGTAGATATTTTAATGTAACATAGGTCCCATAAACAATAGGTACTGAGTGGACAGGTTTCACCACTAGAAAAAGCAAAGCGATAGCTATCCTTAACATCACTGTTATCAAAATCTTTGATAGATTATCTGTGATTAATTTATATGTTAATGATCCAACTTCAATATAATATCTAGAGACTAAATTATGAGCACGTTTTTCATCAATTTTATGAAATAGCAATGCTTCACTTGGAACGATACGGTACCCAGTACGTCTCAGTTTTGAACCTAAGTCTACATCTTCAAAGTATAAGAAATAATATGGGCTGAACCCGCCGATCTTTTTGAAAAGATCTCTTTTTATAATAAATCCAACTCCATTGCAAGAAAATAAAGAGTGCTTGGATCTAAATGCTGAAACTTTTTCTTGAATTAGTAATGGTAATTTAACTTTTTCTGTTATTTTGGTTCCAAAGAGCAAATCCACAGCATAGCCTGTAAACAGCTCATATGATTGGCCTATACTCTGGATCTTATCTCCGTTGAAGAAAAGAGATGTCGCACAAACCATACCTATATCTGTAGATTCTTGTATAGTACGGTATAGTATTTCCAGAAAACTTGGAGTAAGTTTAATATCAGGGTTTAAGCAAACTAAATATCGACCGTTGGCAAAGTGTGCACCAATGTTGCATGCACGTCCATAACCGATATTTTTGGGCAATCTAATAAATTTGATATTTTTATATTTGCTTACTATGTCTTTAATATTATCTTGCGAATTATTGTCAACAAATATTATTTCAAAGTTTTTATAAGTCTGATCTCGTAAAGTACTTAAAAGTGTGTCGATGTCCCTTGAACTATTATAGGTTACTATAACTACAGAAACTTCGATGTTAGACGTCATTGTACAGCTTTTCAAAAACCTTAATATACATTTTAGCAACATTATCCCAACTATATTTTTGCCTAATTATTTCTATATACTTTGCAGAATCAGTAAGAAGTTTATGCTTCTCCCTTAACAAATAATAGAAATTCTTAATAGCATCAATATTGAAGTCGTTCATATAGAATATGTACTTTTTACCTAAAACTTCATAAAAATAGGGATCAGTTGTAACAATCGCTGGGACGCAAAATTCTAAGCTTTCACTCAAAACAGCACTTGCAGCAATTACCCGTTTATAAGGCAATACTGTGAATGTAGCATAACGGTATAATTGTGGCAAGACCTCATAAGGTATATGGTGTGGTATCAAAATTACGTTTTTAAGGTTCTTAGTAGCAATAATGTCTAACAAAATTTTTAAATACCACTTATAATAAGGCGGTACTTTACCAGCGATTACTATTAATACTGATGATGTCTTATCGATATCTAAATCTCTTAAAATTTCATCATAACCCTTTCTTGAAGATATTACTCCGTAAAATAGTATTACAATCTTATTTTGGATAATTTTATTTCTAATTGTCGTAGTACAAAGTTCTCTTGGTTCCATACCGAGAGGTATAACTTTGATTTTGCTTTTAAGTTCGTTATAACTTATATAATCCGAAAGATAAATTTTAAATATATTTCCATGTACAATTATTTTATCAGAAACTTTGATTAAAAAAAAGGTGACGATGTAAAAATAATAATATAAAATTCCAATAAAGAACTTTTCAAGAAAATTGTTATGTATTCTGACAAGTTGCTTAAGATATTCATAATACTGAGACCGTGGAAATACCATATGCAATGTTGTTACTATTTTTACCTTAAGTAAATGTCTTAGTAAGTAAAGAAGCGGTATTATAAAAAATGAATTAATAACATGACCGAACATAGCAAATTCAAATTGAAGATTAATAACTTTTGGTCGGTCCTTCAATATGTGCCTTAAAATATCAAAGAAATATAGATAGGAGTTCCAAATGTTTTTTATAAATTTTTCTTTTATGGTACATGTTTTTTGTGCATAGACTTGTACATTAACATGTTTATCTAGCTTTTTGGCTAATCTGTAAGTATACCAGTTTTTATCTGGAATTCTATCTATAATTATAATATCGTTACTATTTTGCATAGTAATTATTTGTCACATCATATATTTTGAGATTATGTTCTTTGCAAATTTGTGACCAGAAAGTTAGAGGTCTCTTAAGTATTCTTCCGAGTGTAAATGTTGACCTATCGCAACCGTTGGGTACATTAAGAAGAAATTTTACGCTGGCTAGTTTCAAGCTTTTTAGTGCAACTGAACTATATAATGAAGAATTCACAAGGTCTGATGTTTTCTACCCAAATATATTTTTCTCGCTTTATCACAGCTTTCGATTTATTCTTAGTTTCTTCCGCAAAATGTAATGCTTTACGTTACATGATGGGTCGAAGTCTTGGTCTAGGGTTTCGAGGGCTTTTCGGCTGAAGGCTTGACAGCCGTTGAAGGGGTCGTTGAGTTTTGCTATGAGTATTCTGTGGAGTAGGGCTAGGGCCTTGTAGCCGAGGCGGCGGATCGTCAGCACCTTTATATGCAGAAAGTAATTTCTAGTTGCGTAGTTCGCCTTACTTTTTAGCACAAGATGTTTGAACATGTCTGCTGTCATACTGACTGTTTATCGAAATAAGGAGCGAAAACAAAAATAGTATTTTATGAGTTTAGATTCCATAGCCTCCTTAGCCCCTCCTCCAGCGGGATTTGGGGTTGCCAGCCCAGCGCCTTTGCCTTTGTCACGTCGGCGGTGCTGTGTTTGATGTCGCCGGGCCTAGGCGGGGCGTAGAGAGGCTCGCTACTCAGCCCAGCCAGTTGCATCACTACGTTGGCCAGCTCTCTTATCGATATGGCTCTGCCGGTTCCCACGTTGTAGATGCCGGCGACGCCGCGCTTTAGGACAATTTCGACGAACTGCGCCGCGTCGGCCACATGTATGAAGTCGCGGGTCTGTGTCCCGTCGCCGTAGATGACCGGGGGGAGGCCTTTCTTCGCCCTCTCGATGAACTTCGTTATGACGCCGGCGTATGGTCCCGTCTGGCCTGGGCCGTAGACGTTGAAGAGGCGGAGCACGGCGGCTTCCGGCGTGAGCATCAGCGTTATCTGCTCCCCCGCCAACTTCGAGAGTCCGTAGGGCGACAGTGGCTTCGTGGGGTGGTTCTCGTCGATGGGGAGGCGCTGGGGCTCGCCGTAGACCGCCGCCGACGAGATGTAGATTAAGCGGG
>ConS_8084CDRAFT_1000118_pt1 | contig 8874 bp, 10 predicted proteins | sample ConSprmetagenome_FD_10661 | JGI IMG/M metagenome (IMG submission 10661) | reverse complement strand
TGCGGCTTCTCTCTTGTCGCTGGTGCCTGGCCTCGCCGCGGCGGTGGCGGCGCGGAGGGGCGGGGCGTGGGGGGCGCTGGCGCAGGTCTTGTACATACCGGCTGTTGTGCCGCCGACGTCTGTGGGGGTGTTGTTGTTGGCGTCTTTCAGCCTGCCCCAGCTCTTCTGCGGGGGAGGCGTCGAGGTCCTGTGCGCGTCGGCGTCTTTCGTCTCCGAATATGTGATTAACAGACCGCTTGGGGTTCTTATTGCGATGGCGGTCATGGCTTTGCCCACGTCGTTTTCCATCTTCGACGGGGCGCTGAGGGAGGAGCGGGCCGAGGCGTTTTTCCGCGCCCTCGGCTTTTCGGGGCTAAGGCTCCTCCTTCTTCTCCTCCTCTCGCTGAGGTCCGCCACGGCGTCGGCCCTGGTGTTTTCCTGGATTAGGAGCTTCGGCGAGCTCGGCGTGTTGCTGATATTCGCCTCGTATCCCATGACGGCTTCTATCTACATCTACCAGGCGTGGCTCAGCTACGGCGTCGGCCCGGCCGTGGGGGCCTCGCTCGCCGTGATAGCCGCCGTGGCCGCGCTGGCCTTTGTGGCTAGGCGGTGGCTCTCTTAGTGGAGAACCTCGTGGCTAGGCGGGGGTCGTTTGTGGTGCGTGTAGACAGGCTGGAGGTTAACTCGGTGGTGTCCGTCGTGGGGAGAAACGGCTCGGGGAAGACCACACTGCTGGACGCAATCGCCGGCGTCATAAAGGCGGAGGGGCGCGTGGCGGCCTGCGGCAGAGACGTGTCCCGCCTCCCGCCGGAGAGGAGGGGGCTTGCCTACGTGCAGTCTGTGCCTGTGGATCCCCCGACGCGGGTGGACAAGTTTCTGCGTATGGTCGCGGAGATGCACGGCGCTGAGGCGGAGGTGGGGGAGGTGGTGAGGAGGCTCGGAATAGAGACTCTCCTGGGGCGGAGGGGCGGCCTCTCCACTGGGCAGAAGCAACTGGTGAACCTCGCCGCGGCTCTGCTGGCGCGGCCCTGCGCCTTCCTCATGGACGAGCCCACCTCGCACCTAGACTGGCTGAACAAGAAGAGGTTTAACGACGTTGTGAAGGCGCTGAAGATGCCGGTGCTGTACGTCACCCACGACCCCTTCGAGGCGATGTATGTGGCCGACGTCATATGCGTGATGGAGGGGGGCAGGATCCTGCGTTGCGTTGGGGGGCAGAGGGAGGAGCTTGAGCAGGTCTACAGAGTTGCGGAGTCCTTCTGGTCTCCCCTGCTCTGATCCTCCAGCAGGTAGAGGAGGCACTCCACGAAGCGGCGGCCTTTCTCCGTAATTCTGACGAAGGATTTTATGTCTAGGCGCCTCCTCTCCACGAGGCCGAGCTTCTCGAGGCGGATGGAGGCGGTGTAGAACCCCGTGGTCATGAGTCCGAGCTCCGCCAGGAGGTATGAGTCCACCCATTTAAACTGCTGGTTGAGGAAATACAGCAACACCAGCAACCGCATGCCGTCGTATCTAATCGTGTGGAGGGCCTTGTCTAGCTTTCTGAGCACCTCCAGCTCGTCTGTCACGTCTAACCTCCCCGCGCGTTATTTAACTTCAATGGTCACCAGCGGTGCGGCTCGGCCTCGCCCGTGGCCGCCGTCTTCAGCCTCTCGACGCCGCCGATTGCCTTTACTATCTCCGCGACAGAACGCGGCACGAGCTCCTCCCACTGGGGGTCCCCCCGGAGCATGAGCTTCCTGATTCTGGTGGAGCTGTACCTCTCCCTGTGGTACATGGGTTGTTGCCTCACCTCGTAGCCGGCTTCTCTGAAGAGCAGTGCGACGAAGGGGTTTCCCGTATACACCACTTGAAACGGCGGGGCGTACGACCTCACGCGGCCCAGCCACTCCAGGTTGTTCTCCACGTTGGGGATGGGTATCGCCACCACGCGCCCCAGATCCACCCCTCCCTCGCGGAGGGCCTCCCTCAGCATCCAGATCCTCTCGCCGGCTGTGAAGGGGTCCTTCGGGAGGTAGTTAAACTGGGCCGACCCGACGGCCACCACCACCTCGTCTACCTCCCGCAGGATCTCCGTAACTGCATACACGTGGCCCCAGTGGGGGGGCTGGAAGCGGCCGGGGAAGAGAGCCCGTTTCACAGGCTGAAGAAGGCGCTGTTTTATTTCTTTAAAGCCGCAAACGTCAACGCGGCTATGGTGGCTAGAAGCACCGCGGGGTTCTGGAGCGGATTCACCACGACGTTGACCGCGCCCAGCGGTATTAAAAGAGCTCTGAGGTAGCGCGGTAGCGGCCTTCTTAAGTACCCCGTGACGCCGGCGGCTAGCGAGTACATGCCTACCACGCCCGAGGCGAAGTTTATCAGAATCCCTACCGCTGTGGTTGCGTCCCAGTTTTTCACCGTGACTAACAGGAGGTCGGGGTGAAACGCAAACATGTAGGGCCCTAGGTAGCCCGCCAGCGCCAGCATACCTGCGTAGAGCCCTGTCTTGAAGTAGTCTGATTTCGCTATTGTGCTTGCGGCGTATGCGGCTAGGGCGACGGGCGGCGTCACGTCGGCAAGTATGCCGAAGTAAAACACAAACATATGCGCCATCAAGAGGGCGACGTCTGGGGCGTAGCCCAGCTCCCTCGCCGCCGAGGCGATGGCTGATGCGGAGACAAGCGACGTAATTATGTAGTTCGCAGTCGTGGGGACGCCCATGCCGAGAACTAGGCTTATAGACATCGTCATGAGGAGCAACAGAAGCAAATTGCCGCCTGCCAGCTCAAGTAGTTTAAACCCTATGGCGGTGATTTGACCCGTATATGTGAGCACGCCCTGCACTATGCCTGCCATGCTAGCTGCCAGAAACACGGTGGTCGCCGTGGTGCTCGTGGAGGTCACCGCCTTATATATCACAGCGGCGAAGCTCCGCCCACCTCTAAGGAGGAGCCCCAGCACAACGCCGATTATTATTGTCAAAACTCCGAGGGTTATGACGGCGGCGTAGGGATTCAGACCTGCATATATAATTGCAACCGCCAGCAGAGCTATGCCAGCTATCGTGGTGATCTTTACCGTCCAAGATACAGAGGGCTGCGCCACTAGCCCCGTCACCACCGTGAGGGTCAACGCCGCTATTGCGGAGTGTTGCGGCGGTATCCCCACCACCAGCAGATACGCTATCAGCGGGATTGGGAGGAGCAGATAGAGGCTCCGCATCAGGCGGAGCAACGGCGGGAATTTCTCCTCAATCGGTTTTATACCGAGTCTCTTTGTGTAGAGGTCGATGAAGATGTAGACGCCGATGTAGTAGAGGAGGGCTGGTATGAAGCCCGCTATTATGATGTCTCTATATGGCCTGCCGAGAAACTCCGCCATGACGAAAGCCGCAGCTCCCATAAGAGGCGGCATGAGCTGGCCGCCGGTGGACGCAGCCGCCTCGACTGCGCCTGCCAAATGGGGGGGAAAGCCCGACCTCTTCATCATGGGTATGGTAAAGGTGCCGGTGACCATCACGTTGGCAACAGACGAGCCCGAGGACGTGCCAACCAGCCCGCTTGAAACTACCGCAACCTTGGCGGGGCCACCTGGTTTTTTGCCCAGTAGCGAAAGCACCAGTTGCATTACGTAGGCGCCGACCCCCAGCTTCTCTAGGAATGCCCCGAAGAGGACGAACGCGTAGACGTAGGTGACCATCACGAAGAGGGGAGTTCCGAATATGCCCTCTTTGGCGAGGTAGAGGTGGTTCACCAGCGCCGTGGTTGCCCTAGCCAGTGGATTCTCGACGTGGGAGTACGCCTCTATTCCGTATATCATGCCGTATGTGAGAAACGCCAACGCCACCAGGGGTAGCACCGGCCCCAGCGTCCTCCTGGTCGCCTCTATCAGAAGCGCAATCGCCAGAATCCCCATTGCGATGTCGAGCATGGTGGGGCGGCCGACTCTGTATACAAGCTCCGGGAACACAACAACCACGTAGAAGAAGGCGGCGAAGCCGAGAAACGCAAGCGCCAAGTCGTATAGGGGGACTTTTTCCCTCTCCTTCTTCCGGAGGGGGTAGGCTATGAAGACTATTGCGAGCGACAGCGCCAGCACCAGCGCCTGCACCTGCTGTGTGTCGAGCGTTGTTCTCAGCCAAGGCAAGTCGAGGCCTAGCTTCGTCAAGAGGTTGTAGAGGTAGAAGTTGAAACCCATCTGGAACCCCAGCTCAGCCACTGCTATCAAAATCGCTAGGAGCGCCACCAGCACCACGTAAGGTCTTGAGAGTAGGCGTAGGTTACTTTCCATAGGGCCCGAAAAGGCTGAGTTTTATGGTCCCTACGGCGAACACGCCCGTGACGTTCACACTGCCGACCGGCGTCGTGACGGTGCACATGTTTATGGGGTCGCAGTACATGACAACTGACCTGCCTAGGTAACTTGTTGCTGTGTCTCCCGCTCGGCACGGTATCCCGTAGCCGCAGGCGCCGCCGTAGTCAGCGTAGAGGAGGTACACGCCCGTGCTCCTCACCTCCAGTTTCTCCACCACATTTGTTTTCTCTACGCTGTGTATGTAGTGTATGGTGATGTTTACCGGCGGAAAGAACAACAAAGTGGTGTTGGAAAATACGAAAATGACGAGATACAGAAAAAACATGAATTTATCTGGTTGGCAGCAACTCGGTGGGTATCTTCAAACCTTTTTCCTGGTAGAACTTCACGGCACCTGGGTGCAGGGGGATGGACATGGCATCCAGCGCCCTTTCAAGAGACAAATTAGCCACTCTGGCGTGTGCGCCTCTGAACTCGGCTAGGTTATCAAATATGGTCTTTAATATGGCGTATACAACGTCGTCTGGCACGTCTGGCCTTGCCGCTATTATGGCCATCACGGCGACTGTCTGGACGTCGCTGTCTAAGCCGTTGTAGGTGCCTTTAGGCACCACCACGCGCGTGTAGAATCTGTAGCCCTCGCCCAGCAGTTTGTTATACACCTCGTCGGGTATGGGGATCAACCTCACGGGTGTGGTAGTGGAGAGCTCGACTATGGCCGATGTGGGATGCCCCGCGGTTACGAAGGCGGCATCGATCTGCCTGAGCCTGAGCAGGTTGGCGGCGTCTGTAAATGGCGCGTATACCTTCTCCACCTTGTCCCAGATCCCAGCCGCTTTGAGAATCTGCTCCGCGTTTACCGCCACGCCGGAGCCTGTGGCCCCCACCGCCACCTTTTTGCCAGCTAGGTCGTATATGCTCTTAATTGGGCTGTCTGCAAGAACCACTATCTGGACAGTCTCTGGATAGAGGGAAATGACCCCCCTCATGTCAACCTTGTTTTTGTCAAACATATAGAGGCCGTTGTAGGCGTAGTAAGCTATGTCGTTTTGTATAAAGGCTATGTTGGCGTCGCCCTGCGCCAGCGCGTTGGCGTTGGCCACAGAGGCGCCGCTTGTCCTCGCCTCGGCGGCGACCGCATCACCAGCATATTTATTCAACATCTCTGCGAGTTTTGAGCCTACGGGGAAGTAGACGCCGCCGGTGCCGCCTGTGAAGATCATTAACCTATACTTCGGCTTAGGCGCCGTCGGCGTGGTGGCCTGCGGCGTCGTGGGCGTCGGCGAGGGGGAGGGAGCGGGCGAAGTTGGAGAGGGCGTCGCGGTGGGCGAAGTTGTTGTGGTGGGGGTCTGCGCCGGTGGCTGTGTGAGGAGTAGCGCCACGGCGGCTAGTATTACCAGCATTACCACTATCCCCACTATTAATCCTGTCTTCATAGAATTAGGGATTTATTATATATATAAAGTTTTTGTCGCCGTAAATAACTTGCTTGACAATTGCTAGTATGTATATTTACTTCCGGTTGTACCTGTTGTCCGTCTGTATCTTACCCACCTGCTGTAGTACTCCTTCAGCTTGTCTGGGTCTTTTGTGAAGAGCTCCCTTATGTCGTCTATCCCCAGCAGTATCATCGCTATTCTGTCCAGCCCCCAGCCCCAGGCGAGCACTCTGCTCCTCTTCACGCCGAGGGGCTCGGTGACCTCAGGTCGGAAGACGCCGGCGCCTCCGAACTCCACCCAGCCCAGCTTGGGGTGCTCGGCGTAGACCTCCACGGAGGGGGAGGTGAAGGGGAAATAGGCGGGTCTGAACTTGACCTTTGTCATGCCTAGGGCCTTGGCGATCTGCTCCAGCTGGCCCAGCAGGTGTTTAAAGGTGAGGCCGGGGCCCACCACTATTCCGTCTAGCTGGTGGAACTCCATGCTGTGTTTCGGATCCAGCTTCTCGGGGCGGAAGACCCTCCCGATGGTGAAGACCTTGTACTCGCCGTCTCCCCTCTCCGCCAGCGCCCTGATCGTCGTGGCGGTTGTCTGCGTCCGGAGGACCGGGTTCAGCGCCTTCTTGGGGTCCCACCTGTAGCCCCACTTCTCCTCGTGGACGCGGCCCACGGCCTTCATGAGATCCTCGGGGGGCCTCTCCAGGTGGCCGTCCCACTGCACGTAGAACGTGTCGTGCACCTCCCTGGCGGGGTGGTCCTGGGCCTGGAAGAGGGCGTCGAAGTTCCAGAACTCCACCTCCAGCACGGGCCCCCTCACCTCCTCGAAGCCGAGCCCCACCATCACCTCCCTGACGTAGTCAAGGAACTCGTTGAAGAAGTGGGGCACCGGCGCTGGGTACTCCGGCGGCTCCGCAGATAGGTCGAAGGGCTTCAGGATGGTAGCTCCGCCACCTGCCCGTGGCTATGTCTTCGCTTGTGATGGCGGTCTTTATCTCCGCTGGCTGGACCTCGGCGAGCGGCACGGCGGCTTTCACGTAGATGAGAGTTCGTTCCACCCTCCGCACCAGCCTCCGTTTGAGGAACTCTTGGAGCACCTCCCGCGGCGCTACGTCAAGGCTCTGGAGGAGCCGTTGCTTCTCCTCCGCCGCCGCAAGTAGCTTTCTGTAGGTCTCCTCGTCGAGCTCCAAGACGCGGCCCTTGGGCCTGGCCCCCAGCTTGGCCAAGTTGGCGAGGGCTATGTCGGCCTCGGGCTGGTTGAGGTCCACGACGCAAGCCCCCCCGCTACACGTCGCGCTCTTCAGGAGCTTGTACTCGGGGAGGCCCTCGGCGGCTCTGCGCCGCCCCTCCTCCGTGAGTTCGTACCTTTCCGCGGTTTTCCTCTCCACGTGGAAAAGCCCTTTCGCCCTGCCCTCTTCGATGTATCTCATCAAGCTCTCGGGCTGTTGGCCCAGCTCCCGCGCAATGTCGTCGAGAGGCCGCAGTATCTGCGCGCGTTTCAAAATCTCGTAGACCAGGGACGGCACGAGGATCACGACATTAGGAAAGACCCCATTAATATGTAAAACGGGCGTGTGGACTGGGACGGAAAATTCTCGGTGTTCTATATTACCTCCCCTTCACTAAGGAGATGGGGAGCTCCTCCTTCTCTTCCTCTCTCGCCGGCTTAGCTTTGAAAACCTCTTTATACAGGAGGTCGCGCAACGCGGCTCTTATGGCCTCGCTTCTGTTGGGGAATATGCCGCGTCTCACGAGCTCGTCAAGCTCCTCCAGCATTTTCTTCGGCACGTGGACGGAGATAAGCGACATCTTATCCTGGCTCTTGCTCCTCGGCATGGATTCAAGGATTACCTGCGTTAATAAAGGTGGTTCCCAGATAATATGAGCATACTACGACCTCGCCTCCGCCTCCACGGCAGAAAGCGCCTTTATGAGTTGCTCCAACACGTGATACCTGGGCAAGGTGGACAGCTTCCTTGACAGCTTCCTAAGCCTCTCAGCCTCCTGGGGAGTTATGGGCTTAGACCTCCCCTCACCGTCGTAGGCATGCCACTCGCCCTTCTCGTATATATACCCCACGTCGCCCATATATATCTCAGCGTACAGCCCACTCCTCCTAGACTCCGCAAACACCACGATGTCCTCAAGCTCAAGCTCCATATACGCGTTGCGCAGAACCAACCGGAGAAACGGAGCCCTAAGCCTCACGGTTCCCCACCACCTCGGCTTTTAAAAAGATATTGTTCGTCTTACTCCCCCCTCCCCACCTCAGCCGGCCAGCACTGTGCGTAAGCCCCATGCGGCTTAGCACCCATATAGGTGCCCGTCCTCATGCCGTCTTCACGTTCTCATTCACACGCTACATGTTGAAGTCGCCCGCGGCGGCGCCGACCGTCTCCGCCGGCGCCCTCAGAAGTTATAGGTCAAAAGGCCTTTTGTGGCCTCAGAACACGCTGACATTAAAACGCCGATGATAACCGGCAAGAAGGGGAATAAATAGTTCCGGCGCAGTACTTGACTATGCTGTACCCGGCGCGATGTCTTAAAAAATATATTGACGCGCTGGTAAGGCGTTGTCAAGTTGCTCAACACAACCTGGGAAACGGAACCGTCCTAAAAACCAGGGTGATTTAAGCCGCGGCGTGGGGCTGGGCAACGCCTACCGTGTTGCCGACGCCTATTAGGAGCACGGATTCGCCAGGTTGCACATTTGTATTTATAAAATCCAGCACCCTCTTGGTGGTGTTCTGCACCGCTGTGTATATGTCGCTGGTCATGGTGGTTAAGGCCTCGGCTTGTCTCATCTTTATTAGGAACGCGTAGAGCGGCACGCCGTATTTCGCGGCGTAGCTCTCTATGTTGAACTTCTCGACGCCGACGCCGCCTATGGCCACGCCGATGCCCTCGGCCACCTCCCCCGTCTTCTCGCCCTCAAGCCGCAGTGCGGCGTCTACAGTAACTATGTACTTGGGCTTGGCGTTTAGCTTGTTGAAGACGTACTCCACGGCCTCGTCCAGCCTCCCCACGGTGCTCCCGGGGCCCTCCGCCTTGATGACATACAGCCTCCTTCCCTGGTAGTCGCATTCGGCGACCACGGTGTCTTTAACGGCTGAGTGATACGTGGGCGCCTGGCACTGGCTCAACACGTTGTAAGCCACGAGGGGGCC
>ConS_8084CDRAFT_1000116_pt1 | contig 8969 bp, 7 predicted proteins | sample ConSprmetagenome_FD_10661 | JGI IMG/M metagenome (IMG submission 10661) | reverse complement strand
GGTTGAAAGGGTTAATCCACCTCTGGCCCTTCCCGTTGATAGCACTCCTCTCCATCTACCTCAACCTTCCGCTCTACACGGCCCTTTTAATAGTGGTATCATTGTTCTTGATACTTCACCGTCCCGATGCCGGCGTGATTAAACAGGCCGTTAAGAGGCCTCTCGACCCGACATTGATAGGCTTAGTTATAATCTCCCTCGTCTTCGGCAACTCTATAAGGATTAGTGGTTTAGCGAATACTCTAGCAGAGCGCAATGCTATCTTCCGCTCACGCATGCCTAGTAATGTCTGCGAAACACTTCAATACCCCTCTCCATAAGGTATACAAGTACACGTTTCCCGCAACCTTAATGACAATGTTTGCATCACTCTCCCTTATCTTCCTCTCGAACACCCTGTATGCGTGACATTATTTCAATTGACAAGTCTTCTCGTTGAAGATTAGGAGACTCGGTGAGGAGAAACTGGGCAGAAAGCGGCCCGGAACCTCATCCGAGACGGTTTTCCACGAATACGAGCTCGCGGTAGTTACCGAGGGGAGGGGGCGGAATTCGTGGAGGAGAACAGAGTATTCGACTACATTTACGGTTTCACAATATTCAGCGATGTAACAGCCCACGACATAGAAATGATTCAACCAGGCTTTGTTGTCTGCCGGCAACTCGCGAAAGCCTTTGACACATTTCCTCTCATGGGGCCTTGGATAGACGCTAAGGACGAGTTCGAAAGCAAGGGGATAGACGTCTATAACCTCAACATTTTGAGAAGAAGGAATGGAACAGTTGAAGGGGAATCAAACACAAAGAATATGGTTTACAGGATCGAGGAAATAATCGAGTTCCTGAGCGAAATAATGACGTTGGAACCAGGAGATATAATATCCCTGGGGAGTCCGCCTGCTGGACCTCCTGAAGGACTACGGCCAGGGGATGTTATCGAGGCAAAAATAGAACATATAGGTGTTTTAACTAATTACGTAGTATAACCTCTACACGTCAAGTTTCAAGTAAGAATTTTTACAACTGAAATCCTCCTTCTTTAAGACGGAGAAGGTGTTGATTGATAAGATTATTACGTTTTTCAAGGATTTACAGCAAAACGGGGTTGAGCATTGAGCAGGCCATGGCACTCCATGAAGCCCGAGGAAGCCCTAGCCGTCTTCAACGTTAACCCGGAGGCAGGGCTCTCCAGCGAGGAGGCAACTAGAAGGCTCTCACAGTACGGCCCTAACGAGATCATGGTTAAGAAGAAGCACCCGGTCTTCCTCCTGCTTCGACAGTTCTCCAACTTCCTTATCATAATCCTTCTAGTAGCCACCGTGATCTCGGCTACCCTCGGAGAGATTGTGGACGCAGCGGCCATCATAACCATTGTGATCATAATGGGGGTAATGGGTTTCATCCAGGAGTATAAGGCTGAGAAAGCCGTTGAAGCGTTGAAATCTATGGCTGTTCCCTACTGCACTGTGCTAAGGAATGGTATAGTAACCGAGATACCTGCTTCACAGCTTGTCCCAGGAGACATTCTCNTCGTCAAGGAGGGGGATAAGGTCCCGGCTGATGCGAGGATAATAGAGTCNGAAGACCTCCTGGTTGACGAGTCGCCTTTAACCGGGGAGTCNACACCTGTTGAGAAGGATTCTGATACAGTGCTCCNGCCGGAAACCCCTGTGAGCGATAGGAGAAACATGGTTTTCAGGGGAACCTATGTNGTTGGAGGTAAGGGAAGGGCTGTCGTTGTTTCAACAGGCTCCTCAACCGAAATAGGAAGGATCGCCAAGGCTATCGCTGAGGCCAAGGAGGAGAAAACCCTTCTAGAACAAGAGCTTGACTCTTTCGGGAAGAAAATAGGACTTATAATACTGGGGATAGCGGCCACAGTCTTCATAACATCCCTGATAGAGGGCTACCTAGATGTCATAGACGCCTTCATGGTTTCAGTAGCTCTGGCTGTGGCCGCAATACCTGAAGGCCTCCCCGCAATAGCCACCGCCCTTCTTGCTATAGGTGCTTATAGAATGGCGAAGAAGAAGGCACTGGTGAGGAGGCTTGGAGCTGTTGAAACCCTTGGCGCAGTGGACGTCATCTGCAGTGATAAAACAGGAACAATCACCAAGGGAGAAATGACCGTTAAAATAGTGGAAATGCTGGGAAAACACTGCACGGTCGAGGGCACGGGATATGAGCCGTCGGGGAAGGTGCTGTGCAATCCGGGAGAACCCGGTGAAGACTCGTTCCTGTATGAAATTATAGCCGCTCACACAAGCGTCGACGTAGCATTAACAAGGGAGAGGCTCCTCGTGGAGGGTGAGGGGCTCGCCCACCGAGGGGGCGGCCCTAGTGCTGGCGTACAAAGCCCTGGGGGAAGAAGGTGTTAGGAAGGCTGTTGAAAAATGCCCGTTGGTGAAAACGTATCCCTTCGACAGGTTCAGGAAGAGGAAGACAACTGTTCACCAGGTTGGAGGGAAATACCTAGTGGTGTCAACCGGGGCTCCCGAGCTCTTGCTCGATATTTCAACGAAAGTACAGGGGAGTAGTGAGGGAGAGTTGACGAGAGAGGTTAAAGAGGCCTTGTCAACAGAGATTGAGAAGCTGGCTTCCCAAGGCTACAGGACGTTCGGGGTCGCCTATAAATGGATGGATGTTTTCAGCGAGGATTACGATGTATCACAGGTTGAAACAGGCCTAGCCTTCTACGCTGTCCTCGGGATAATAGACCCGCCGCGGGAAGAAGTCGCAGAGGCCTTGAAAACCGCCAGCAGGGCCGGTATTAAAACAATCATGGTTACAGGAGACCATAAGTTAACAGCTATCGCTGTAGCAAGGATGATAGGTTTGGAAGCCGGCGAGGAAACAGTCCTGGAGGGGAGGGAGCTGGATAAGATGAGCGATGAGGATCTTGCCAGAGTAGTCGACAAGATAAACGTTTACGCGAGAGTCACCCCCGAGCACAAGGCAAGGATTGTTAAAGCGTTGAAGGCGAAAGGCTATAAGGTCGCGATGACGGGGGACGGGGTTAACGATGCCCCGGCGTTAAAGCTCGCTGACGTTGGGATTGCAATGGGGNTGAGGGGGACTGACGTTGCCAAAGAGGCCTCACAGCTCATCCTTCTAGACGACAACTACTCCACTATAGTTGAAGCTGTTAAGGAGGGCAGGATTATATTCGATAATTTGAAGAAGCCGATAAACTACCTGTTAACAGCCAACATGGGCGAGGTCGGCACGGTTTTCGGTGCTGAACTACTGTACCTCCCACCACCGCTCAGACCCATCCACCTACTATGGGTCAACGTTGTCACTGACGCTCTTCCCGCAGTAGCCCTCGGCCTCGAGCCAGCTGAGCCGGGCATTATGGAGAAGCCTCCCACCGAGTACAGGGGAGGTTTGATAACTCGAAGGAAAATACTATACTATGTTGTGTTCGGAGCACTCATATCCGGGTTCACAATACTTGCTTTCACCATGAATTCTCAATCTCTGCTAATGGCCCAGACAGCTGCTTTCACGACAATAGTGCTCTCAGAGTTCGGCAGGGCCCTAGCCTCGAGGAGTGAGAACAAGCCTTTGTGGAGGATAGGCTTTAACAAGTGGCTTATCCCGGCGCTGGCTACATCGCTAGCGTTACATGTCGTCACAATCTANACCCCGCTGAACCAGGTATTCTACACTACCCCGCTACCGCTGAGCATGTGGATTTACGGGCTAGTTGCTTCATTCCTAATATGGCTTGTAGATGAGGTAAGGAAGGCTATCGGGGTTAAAATCTAGTCCTCCGGGAGACTCCTCATTCTCCTTTTTATTTCACCGTAGCAGTAGCTCCTGAGCTCGCCCTGCATTAGACTGGTTAACAACCCTGTCAGAACGGTGTTCTTAGCCTCGCTGAAGCTCAACCCTCTCGTTGCTAAGTAGAAGAGCTTGTCAACAGTAACTAGGTAGTTCCTAGCATAGTGCCTAGCCTCCAAAACCCTGTTACTGTTTACCTCGAGAAATGGTTGCATATACGCTACAGCCTCCTCCTCGAGGATCGATTCAAACCCGTACACAAGCCTCGCGTCCGAGGCTTTCGAAGATATTGTCCCCCTGCCTCGCACACTGCCTGTTGAATGCTTACTCAGGTAGAGTGTCGAGTATAGGTTTAAAGTGGCGTTTAAACCATCAATAAGCCCGTCAACAACCGCGTCAATCCTACTGTCCTCGTTTAAAACACCTGTTAACCTGGCAAGCACGAGTGAATCGTCGCCGGGCTTTATCGAGCCCTCCATCCTCATCATCCTCCCAGGGCTTACAAGGAAGACGAGATTGCTTATCGAGCCCCTCCCTGTCCCCACTCTGAAGTTGATGCTTGAAGCAGACCCGGGGGCCTCCTCCACGTCGACAACGATGCTTGCATCAACATTATCGGCTACGTTAATGTTCAATCCAAGTAGAAGTAAACCATTAGATACGTTGTTAACGACCTTTAATACAAGCGTACCCGGTGAGTCAATCCTTGCAATGAGGTTCCCGATATTCACGCCCGCCTCAGCTACTGGTTTCACGTTGATGAAGCCCTTACCCCCGTGGAAACCTGCGACAATGGCCTCGCTGCTCAGGATCATGTGGTATTTAGAAAGGTTTGAGTTTTGCTCGTAAAGACTTATATCGCCGCGCCCTTCTATTCGCACGCCGCCTGATGCTTCAACCAAAATCTTCCTCTCTAACCCTAATTCCCCGTTAGCGAGTTTCTCGAAAACATCCTTGAAGACGCCCCAATCAGTGTAGTGTTTCACGGTCGGCGAGTCCCCGTATCTTTGAAACCCCTCCTTAAGTAGATCAGTAATGCTCAACCCACGCCACCCATCTCGCTGAACTCTAGCTGGATAACCCTGGTGAGCATTGAAACGTATTCGAAGGGGAGCCTCGGGAAAACCTCCCTTATAAAGCCAAGTATCATCAATGAAAGCGATTCTCTCTCTGAAAGACCTCTCGATTTCAAGTAGAATAACTGATCCTCGCTTATCCTTGCAGTAGTTGCCTCGTGAGCTATGTCGGCATCGTTCTCGAAAGCGTGTATGATAGGGTACGTGTAGCTCTTGCTGTCCTTGTCCAGGATCAGGCTCTCACACTGGACAAAGCTCTTGGCTCCCTTAGCCCCCTTGTTGACCTGCACCATACCCCTGTAAATGTTTATACCCCGCTTAGCGCTAATGCTCTTGGATACTACCCTGCTCGACGTGTAAGGGGCTGCGTGAACTATTTTCGAACCAGTATCCTTTATGAACGGCCCGTTTGCAATTCCGACCACAGTGCTGTTCGTCTTCGCATACTCTCCCTTCAAGATGGTTGAAGGATAGGTAATGGTTATCTTGCTCCCGATGCTCCCCTCTATCCACTCGATAATCGCGTTTCTCTCCGCAATCCCTCTTTTATTGTTGAAGTTGACAATATCCCTGCTCCAGTTTTGAACAGTTACGAAGTTGAGCCTCGACCCCTGGTGGGCGTAAAGCTCAACCATTCCATCGTGGAAGCTGAAGGTTTTAAGCCTCGGAGCGCTACATCCTTCGATGAAGGTTATCTCGCTATTCTCGTCGGTCACCACAATAGTGTGCTCAAACTGCCCCTCGAGCTCGCTTCCGATGAAGAAAAATGCTTCAACAGGGTAGGGTATTCTAACGTTCCTGGGCACGTACACGAATACCCCGCCGCTCCATAAGGCGTGGTGGAGGGCGGCGAACTTGTGATCTGTGTAGGGGAAGACTCTCCCGAAGTATTGTTTAACAATATCAGGGTATTTTTGAACCGCCTCCTCCATTGAAACCATTATGACGCCTAGGTCTTTGAGCAAATCCTTCATTATGGTGTAGACGCTCTCGCTATCCAGCACTGTCGTTAAGCCCGCGAGATATTTAGCGTAAGTCTCTGGAAGGTTGAGTTTCTCGTAAATCCTCCTGATCTCCTCCGGTAGGTCCTCCCACCTCTCAGCCTTGGGGTGAGCCGGCTTAATGTAGTATGATGATATTTCATCGAGGTCTATGCTCCAGATACCGGTCAACCACTTGGGCATGGGGGCTTTCTCGAAATACTCGAGAGCTCTTAGCCTGTGGCGGGTCATCCATTCAGGCTCCTTCTTAAGCCTTGAGATCTCCTCGACAAGCCCTTTAGAAATCCTCCCTCTTAACTCAACTTCCTTGGGGTAGGATACCCCTTCAATATAGATTTGCTCATCAAGTTCCAGCGCTTTCAATGCCCACAGCCTCCAGCCATCTGTAGCCCTCCCTGTTGATCTTGTCTATGAGCTCCAAACCGCCCTCAGCCACGAACCTGCCGCGATACATGACGTAGACTTTGCTGGGGGAAACGTATTCTACAACCCTAGGGTAATGGGTAATCAGTATTATTGAGGAACCCGCGAGTAATGCCTCCTTAATGTAATCCGCAACACTCCTGACACCGTCAACGTCCAAGCCGCTGTCCGGCTCGTCTAGAATTATGTATTTAGGCCTGATCACGCGCGCCTGAAGGATTTCGGACCTCTTCTTCTCTCCCCCGCTGAAACCCATGTTTAAATCCCGCTCAAGCAACTCTTCCTTCAACCCTATTAGAATAGCTTCATTCCTAACCCTCTTCTCCAATCCTTCAACATACTCCGAAATATCCGTTCTCCCCATCTTCTTGTTTAAAACACTCCTCAGGAGCATGTAGAGGTTTACACCGGGGATCTCCACAGGGTTTTGGAAACCTAGGAAAAGCCCTGCTAACGCGCGCTCGTGAGTCGGCCTGGAAGTGTAGTCCACCCCATCTATTATCACGCTACCGGAGACCACCTTGTACTGAGGATGCCCCATGATGGCGTAGGCTAGGCTACTCTTACCGCTACCATTAGGGCCCATTATCACCGCCAGCTCGCCAGCGTCAACCTTGAAACTAACCCTGTTAACCACTCTCCGCTCTGAAACCTCGACCACAAGATCCTTGACCTCGAGCATTGTTGACTCCCTTGAATATTAACATTGTTATTGGTGTTTAAAAATCAGTATGAAGCAAGAGCTGATTGAAACGAGGAGTTAAACTCTCCCCGAAAAAAAGTTTTTTAGAATAAAGACGTGATTATTTAACTAAAGGTGAAACCCTTGAGTAAGGCTCTCACAAAGATTCAAGCCGTAATAATAGTTTTGATCGTAGCTGTTGCGGCAATTGCCGGAGCATACCTTATTTCACAGCGAACAGGAGACCAGCGAACCGAGACATCACCGACGCCAACTGATACGACGACCACGCCCACTACCACGCCTCCTCCGGGCAACGTGATATTGATTGGCGATTTATCCATCACGGTACCCGCCGACTTCAAAGCATTCGTTGATGCCGCCAAGAAGGGGGAGGTTTCCGTTACAATATACTTCGGCCACGCTTTATCCGAGGCCGAGCGCGACGCCTTCCAGCGAGTAATCGACATGTTCAAACAGGAATATCCTGGCATCAACGTTATCCCAATACACTATTCCAGCATGGATCAATTGAAAACACAGATCTCCGCGATAGCCGCACTCCCGCCTGAGCAGAGGGAGAGCTTTATTGGGGTGGCGCCCGACGTTTTCACGTGGGCGCATGACTGGATAGGCTCCTTCGCTGATAAGGGATGGATATTAGACCTTGAAGCATATATTGGAACCGAGGCGATAATCAACAACATTGCCCCAGCTATACAGCCCTTGGCCATGTCGGCAGTAACCTATAAGCTTAAGACTTATGGGCTGCCCTATGCGGGCGAGGCGATCGCCCTCATCGTCAACAAGCAACTGGTTCCCAACCCGCCCACAACCTTCGAGGAGATGAAGAGTATTATGCGACAATTCCACAATCCTGGTCAAGGAAAATATGGTTTATCCTATCAGTTCGACCCCTACCATCTCTACCCATTTATCACAGCGTTTGGAGGATACTATTACAGTGAGGAAACCGGATCCGTGGGCGTTAACACCACTGGAACAAAGGATGGTGTCAAGTTCTATGTCCAAAACATTTTACCATACCTAGACACCACCGACCTAGGCCTCAACAATCAATTAAACAACTTCCTCACAGGTAAAACACCAATGATCATCACAGGTCCATGGGCTCTGCCCGATATTAAAAGCGCTCTCGGGCTAGAAAATATTGAAGTAGTTCCTATTCCAAACATAGGCAACAAGGTTCCGAAACCCTTCAGTGGTTTCAGAAACCTGTATCTCACAGTACTAGCTGCATCAGGAGGCGTCCAGAGGACATATGCGAGCGTTCTCTTCATACTATACGTGGCTTTAAACGATAACGCATTGAAAATACTTGTCGAGCTGAACGGTTACGTTCCCGTTAAACAAACAGTAATACAGGACGTTGTCAACAATAGGTCTCAATTCCCGGTAGTATACGGTTTCATGCAACAGGTGCTGAGGAGCTCCCCGATGCCTAAAGATCCCAAGATGGATAAGGTATGGGGTGTAGGCACCAACCTGAACGCTATAATCGGCGAGTACACTAATGCCCTAGCAGAGAGAAAGACTGTTGAAGAGGCGATACAGGCTGCTCTTGCCGCCGTGGATCCGCAACTTGATGAGGCGTATGCAACTATAATGCAGGGCCTAGGTGGGTGATAAATATCTACTCCTCCTCTTTTTTCCCCATTAACCCTTACGGAAGCCTAGCACAGACTGTTTGAAAGGGGTTTTCCCATGAGCGTTAAAAAGATTTTATACCCCTCTCGTGTCGGGATTGCTCTTGCCCTGGCGAGCATTGTTCTTTACGTGTTTTTCAGTATTTGGCCTCTTTTCTTCTCCATTGGCATAGCTTTCACCAATGCCACTGAGGAAAATCTCCTCCCCAACCCTGAGGTTTTAAAGGAAATAGATAACACGTTAGCATGCATCAATGTGATCACGACACAGGAGAACCTGACAGAGAGAGCGGAAGATGTTTTTGAAAAAGTCGCTAACACGTTGGAAGCGCTT
>ConS_8084CDRAFT_1000113_pt1 | contig 9213 bp, 8 predicted proteins | sample ConSprmetagenome_FD_10661 | JGI IMG/M metagenome (IMG submission 10661) | reverse complement strand
CGCGGGTGGAGACTTGCTCAAGCACCTCCTCCAGCGTCGGCGGCTTGGCGGGCCTCAGCGCGAGCTCTAGACGTTGTTTAATTTCGTTCAGCTCCATGATATGTTAGACGCCGCGGCGCATGTTGAATTGCGAGCCTCTCCATGACACCTCTTACGGTTCACTATATAAGCCTTCTCTCTACAGGTAAAGACTGACAGGTGCAGGCTTACAGGTGTGAATACTCCTGTGAAGAAGTACCTGCAGGCGCACACCTGCAAGCAGTTTATCGTTTTTTGCAACACCGTCAACGCTCGCCTAATGATGGGGAGCCCAACAAGACGAAGCCAGAGGACTATATGCGGCCTCTAGACGTCCCCGGCGGCAGAGGACAATTCCCCCATGCCTTACACTGCTCAAGGACCCCGTGGCCCCGGGAATTCGAATCCCGGCCGGTCCACCAAGTTTTCTCAACTAACTCTTAAACAACGCGTAGCTCAGCCCTTCTGCTGGGGTGCCGGCCCCGTAAGTTTTCTAGAGGGTTGTGATGAATTCTGCGAAGAGGTAGAGAAGTATGGCGCCTATTATCATGCCGCGGCCTCCGTATTTATTTATGCCGGAGAAGTACAGCAACGCCCCGACGAGTCCGAGGATGANGGAGAGGGTTTTCGAGATGGAGGTTATGTGTGTTTTCAGCACTTCTTTTAGGTTTTGCAGGAAGTTGTCTAGCGACGTGAGGATTTGGTTAATGGTTTGGCTTATTTTTGCGAATGGGTCGGTGGAGTTCGTGGCGGCGAGGACGAGGGGGGTTAGGAGTATGATTATTAATAGCGGCTTCACGTATTTTATGGGCCTTTAAACGCAACTAAACGATTTCTAGGGTTTTTTGTCCTGTGGTGAGTTTGACGCGTATCTTCCTGGCGCGTGGGCTTCTTGGGTGGTTCCCCTCCTCGTCGTAGGCTACTGTGCCGTCGTCTTGAACATATTCATTTGGCCTTACGGTTGCCATGGCGTGTCTGAAGAGGCGGGTCCCTATCTGCACGAGGTCTTTAGTCTTCCCCGTGCATATGTGGACCGGCGCAGTGACGAGCTCGGCGATTTTTCTCGCCGCTTCTAGGCTTCCCGGTATGTTCAGCCCCTCTGCCTTGTAGCCCAGCGCCTTCAGCCGGTGGTGGTTTGTCTCCGACACGTCCAGCTCGTTGATGTTGACGAAGCTTATGTGGGGCGCTAAATGGTTTATCGCCTCTGCTATCTGACGCTCGAAGCCGGGCAACGCGGGCACCTCAACGCCCACGGCCTTGCCCGAGGCGGCTAAGGCTTTACGTACTTCTCCTTCCCCCTCGCTTGCTCCTTTGACGTCACGTGTATCCGCACCTCGTCAACTCTGCTCGCGGCGATTATGCCCGTCCTCCTGCCGTTGAGGTTTAGGATGTGTGTGTACATATGTATATGGAAGCCGTCTCCGAACTCCCGCTTCAAGATGTCTGCGACCGCCTTTACGCGCTCCGGCACCACGGAGGGGTCGCCCCCGGTTATTGCGGCTCCGTCTGAGGCGTACTCGGCAACCACACCGGGGATGTCTTCTATGCGTTGCACCGGGACGTCGTTGACGTAGATGACGTCTCTGCCGAACCTCTCGGCGCTGACGGGGCAGTAGGGACAGCTCAATGGGCAGAGCCCCGTTATGAATATCACGCTTTTGGCGCCCAGCAGACACAGCTCGCAACCTCTGGCAACGCCTCCGCGGTATGTTTCATTCATATGTTGACGAACGGAATTTGTTTATATCACTTAATGGTAGTATGGCTGAGGGCACTTTGCCTGCCAAGATGTCTGCCAAGGCTAGGCGGCGGTCTCTGGGGATTTAGGCGAGCACCGCCCTTTAGGGAGTACCTGTAGCAAGGCGGAAGGGACGCCGGTGAGGAGGGCGGCATGGAAGCTGGAAAGGCGGCTGGGGATAGGATACCTACCTGGAGGAGTTCAGGGCCGTGGCTGTTGCTGAGGCGTTAGGCTCGCCGACCCGTCTCCTCTAGCCACTTCGCAATGCCTTCGGCGAGCTCGGCGAAGCGCTTGAAGCCTTCTAGGTGCTCCCTGCCGCATACAATCTCTATGGTGCCGTCGCTCCTCCGGCGTATCCTTGGCTCCTTGCCCGTTAGGGCCTTAATCAGCGCTGAGAACCTCTCGGCGTCAGTCTCCCTGCCCCCCGGCGCGTCAGCCCTAGCCGTGGCGAAGCCCATGGCCTCGTTATCAGCCCCAAACCTGCTGTATGTCATCACGTAGTCACGCATTACGCCGTCCACCTCCGCCGTTATCCTAATCCTCAGCAACTTCTTGCCGCGTTGACTCTCCTCAAGTTCGGCACCCCCGTCTATTACCCTTACTACGTGCTCCCTGCCACCAACCTCAACCCTCTTCTCGAAGCCCTCCAGCTTCAGGGAGCCTCTCGCCTTGCCCTCATCCACGACCTTTTGAGCCTTTTCGTAAACCTTTTTGCCAGCCTCCCAAGCCCTTCGGAGTATGTACTCCACAAACTCCGCCGCCAGCCTCTGCTGTTCTCCGGAGCCGTGTACAGAAAGCCAAGCGGCGTGCGCCAATCCCTCTTTTAAGACCGAGAAGTAGCCGTTGCGACCCTCCTCCGGCATCTTGACAGTGAAGTGCTTGCCCTCCTCAAGCCCCCATCTCCCTTAACCGTTGCGCTTCCCGCTTTATGCTGTCGGGGTCGGTGGAGCCGAATCTGACCTCAAGCGCGCCGCTACCCGTAAGCCGCACACCGTACTTAGGCCATCCCTCCATCAGCACGCGCCCCCTCACCAGCTTCTCCAGCCAGCCCTCAGCCTTGCCAGCCTCCACCCAGCCGTTCTCCACGGCCGTCCTGACGATCTCGGCAAGGGTGTCTCTAAGCTCTTTGCGGCCGGCCGCAAGCTTGTCGGTGGTAGCTACGACGTACCACACCTCTCTTTTGCCTTCCCTCTTCTTCTTCACCTCCGCGCCAACGCCAGCCAGCTTCAATAGCAGAGCCGCGAGTTCGACGCGGCCCCTGTCCGTCGATTGAAATTTAAGCGAGACGTCGTGCTCGCGCAGATATACGTTGTACCTGATGTCGGCGCCGCCCTCCGAAATGGTCAAGTCGGCGGCGACGTGGCCTTTATCGGTCAGCCTTATGTTGCCGAACCGCACCTCCACCTTGGCCGCCTCCACGAACTGGTCGAACTTGGGGCTTAAGTATTCTCCGCTGGCGGAGGGCGCAGAGACGGCGAGGAGGCGCGTAAACCTCGCTACATCTTCGCCGTAAGCTACTATGTAGTAATATCTGTCCCTCACCACGTACGTCCGTATGCCGAACTTCCGCTCGTCTGGCAGGAGCTGGTTGAGCAACAGCAACGTGGCTAGGCGCAGTAGCGCGGCACCTCCGCCAAGCTCCCCACCGACGGCCAGCTCGACCAGCTTACGCCCCACCGTGCCGTCTCCCGCTATCGCCGTTGCATACATCTCGCCAAAGAGAAGCAACGCCTTCTCCCTGTCGAACTCGTTGTTCAGCGCCTTGTCCAGCATAATTAATTCCAGGGCTGGAGCGACGAACTTCCTCACCACCGCATCCCTCGCGCAGTCCCTGGCGAGACGGTGCATATCGCTGAGGATGAAATCCACAATGCCCCAGACCTCCCCCTTAACCCTCTTCACATCTTCTTTGAAGACGCTGGCCAGCTCTTCCGCCAGCTTGTCGATGCGGTTCTTCGTCCTTTTGTCACGGCTCTCGGCGTAGCTGATGATTAGTTTGGCCAGTTCATTGGCTTGATCGCCCTTTATCCTCCCGCTACTCGACGCCTCTACCGCCTTCGCCAGCCTCTTGGTCCGCTCTTCACGCCATCTGCGGTCGTCCATGCCCCTCCTCGTCTCGACGAAGTGAGCGAGGAGCTCCAGCTCGCCCAATATCCTCCTCACCAACCCCTCCCTCCCCGCGTCGCTCATCTTTTCGGGGCCAATCCAGGGCTTCAACTCGTCAACCAGCTTCCCAACCCTCTCCAGGACCCAGCTCCAGTCTATTGCATCTACCAGCTCCCGCCAGCTCTTGACCGGGCGGCCGAGGAGAGGCNCCAGTTCCTCTCCCTCAGCGGCGATAATGTTGTCCAAGTCCTCCCTACGCCAGTGCATGATGATGTTGAGCTTGATGCCCTCCTCAGTGATGCTGGCCACGCCTCCGCTTGCCCTCCCCCCGCCGAAGAGTGTTAAGTACCACCTCAACTGCCAAATACGGGCGGTGCTACCCAGTATCTGCCTTCCGATGAACGACACGTCTGTGCTCAACCACTCCAGCGTCTGCCGTATCTTTTTAATCCCCGAGAGGTCTGGCGCCGTTCTCTTCGCCTCCTCCACGAGACGCCTCAGCTCCTCTTTGCCGATCTTGAAGTAAGCCACGTCCCCTATCCATAGCTCGCCCACGGGGGCCTCGACGTCGCCGTAGGCTCTAGACACCTGAAATCCTTTCTTGACGCCTCCCTCGACGCGTTTCTTCTCGTCGTCTTTCTTGCTGTCCTTCACGACGAGTCTAAACTTGAGATTCACCTCGCCGGCTCCGCTCAAGAATTGTGGATCTATTTCGCCGTATCCGATTAAGAACCGCAGAAGCACAGAGGCGGTCTTGTCCCCCCAATTCGCCGCCTCCACATGCGGCAGATCCACCGCCCCGCCGCGCCCCCCAGCGATCCCCCCAGCCTTCGCCCTCCTACGCGAGCGGGACGGGTCAACAGTCTCTCCGCGCGCTCCGGCGATATCATCGACCTTCCTGTAGGCGGTTGAGGGCGTCGACTTCAGTATATCCACCAGAGCGCCCTCGCTCATAAGCAACATCGCCGCGTGGCCGTATATCCCGCCTCTGGCGATCGAAAGAAAGGCGGCGTAGGCCTTAGTCCCCATGTTAGCATCTGAGTACTTGCTCAGCTCAATGCGCCTTGCCCCGGCCAGCTCCTCCGCCTTGCCCAAGTCCACCTCCAGGAGTTGCTTGAGCTTGTCGAGGAGGTCAGGATTCTTCTTATAGAAGTCGCTCTGCGAGTAGAGCNCCAGCACGCTGTTCACCTCCTCTATCACTTTTCCAGCGGCGTTCCTCAGCTCATTATGCGTCTCGTGGATCTCTCTTATCTTGCCAGCCGCCACAGTGAACTCCGGCTCCTCAACCAGACTCCTCGCCCACTTGTACAACTCGGCCCACTTCCCGTAGGCCTCGGCGTTCTTCACAAGCGTCTTGTAGAGCACAAGCGCCGCGACCACCGCGGCGTCTTTCTCCACCTCGTCTTTGACGCGCGCCAGCGCCTTCCTCAACTCCACGAGGGGCGGAGGCAAATCTCTCCTAGACTCCGTCAGCTTAAGAAACGCCGCATACGGCCTCTCGCCCCTCATAAGAGCCTTCAGCACTCCGTCGACTAGGCTCTCGTCCACCCTCCTCCTCTCATACCTCTCGCGCAACGTCTTAAACCTCTCAGCCGTCTTCTTGCCCACATCAGCCAGCCCACCCACAAACAGCGCGCCCACGGCGGCATGCGCCAGCTTCTCCATCTCCACCAAGCCCCACAGGTTCGACGCGGCAGACAGCGCAATTATCCCAGCCGCCACAGCCGCCATCAAGAAGAGATATGCTTTGTGCTCATCCACCCAAGCCAACACCCTCGCCACCGCCTCAATAAACAGTTCAACAAGGCGCTGGACAGTTATCTTGACATGTTCAAACACCTCCCTCGCCCCCTCATACAGCGCCTTAGCCGCCTTCTGCACATACTCAACAGCCTCCCTAAGACGCCCCACCTCCACAAGCGCCAAAGCCGAGGCCACCGACGAAACCACAGCCTCCGAATACAGCCTATGATACACGGAGTACGGCGCCGCCGATAGTCCGGCTGAGGCGGCTTCTCTACGTCTACGCCACACCCCTACACGCCGGTTTAAAAACAACTACACGAGAAAAACAGAAATCTCCAGCACAGAGACACGGCGGAGATAAGAAGCCGCCTAAGCCGGCTTGTTAAGACTGACCAGGCGGAGGAACTTCTACGGGAGTATCCAGAGCTGGAGGCATTCGGCGTGGAGTGGATTAGGACGTGGACGCCACATGTCAAGGAGAGACTTGCAGAAATCACTAGAGCATTACGGAGACTTCCGTGGACGGCGGAGGTGATAAAACAGAGACCGGCAAGCAACCCCTCCTACAGAGCCACCGCAGTATATTTCGTTGTAATACACATGTCGACAGACAGGCTTATATTAATATGTACTTATGATAGTATGGCAGAGGAGGAGAGGACTGTAGAGAGGGCACACGTCGAGGAGCGGGAAGGCCGACAGATCCTAGTCCTCCGCTGGAACACCGGAAAAACCTCAGCCGGGAGGCTCTTCGGCAGATACGGCGCCGGGGGTAGGCCCGACTTCTTCAGGCTACTGTTCGGCGCCGTGGCCGGCTCGCTGAGGGAGAAGTTTGGGCCCCAGGGCGAGGAGATCTTCAACAGGGTGAGAGACTCAGAGACCTTTAGGAGAAGTAGCCGGGAGATCTTCGAGTCTGCAAAGGAGTGGTTCTTCAACGAGCTGGCCCCCAAATACGGCCTTGACAAAGGCGACATCTTCATGTTCGTCACAGAGATAGAACTTGACGTAACTACGGGCGAGCTGAAGTGGCGCAGAGACAAGACCGAATTCTACTTCTGGGTCAGAAGCGACAGATGTCAACAGGCGGCGGCTCCGAAAGACTGCAAGGATCTCGCGGAGGAAAACGCAAGGCTTAGACAGGAAAACGAACAGCTACGCAGAGAGCTGGCCCAGATTAAGGAAAAGCTGGCGAGCTTAATCAAGTAGTCTGTAGACCGTCCACTTGACAGGCGGTTTAAAGGTGTCTGCACAGTTCAACGCGCCTAGCTTTTTCAACTGCCCTCCTCCTCGCCGCCTCGTCGCTCAGCACCATGGCCCAGCCCTTGAGCCGCTCCACGGCCTCTTCACATAGGCGATGACAGAATCCGCGTTCACCGAAGACGGCGGTGGGGACTGGAAGGGGGAGCGTATCGAGGTGCTGGTTGAGGTGAGGAGAATAAGCGCGTGGGGGCAAAAAGCTACACATCGCCGTGGGGGCTGTTGTAGATGGCGTAGAGGGCGAGTGGACAATGACGTTCTACCGCGAAGACAGCACCTAGAGACCTTGGCGAAATACGCCGAGATGTCAGACATCATAAAGAAGTGGCTAGCTTAATCGGCCCCGATTCTTTCGAATAAGCAACACTTCGTCGCCCTTAGCCACCACGTAGAGTAAACATTCACTTCGCCCCTACCGCCTCCCCTATCCGTCTGATGCCCTCCTCAAGCCGTTGCGGCGTCTCCGTCACGAAGGAGATGCGTATCGCCGCCTTGTAGACCTCGCTGAAGTAGGCGCCGGGCACCGCCGCCACCCCGTACCTCTCCAGGAGCTCCCTGGCGAAGGTCTCGCCGTCTTGGATGTAGCGCGCCAGGTCCACAAACACAAACATGGAGCCCGACGGCACCGCGAATCTCGCCTCGGGCACGTACTTCCTCAGCGCAGACACCGCCACGTCTCTCTTCTGGCGGTACACCTCGACCACCTCCCTGATGTATCGCATCCTTGCCTCGGACCGTAGATATATCGCCACGAGTCTCTGGGCGAAGGAGGGTGGGCAGTAGACCATTTCCTCGTTCATCAGCTTGATCTTGGGGATCACCTCGGGAGGCCCGTAGACGTATCCAAGTCTCCACCCGGGGATGGCGGGGTCTTTCGAGAAGGTGTTTATCGAGATGGTGCGCTCCGGCGCCAGCTTGTATATGTAGACGTGTGAACCTTCATATATCAACGTCTTGTACGCCTCGTCTGTGATTATCCAGAAGTCGTAGTCCTCGGCCAGGTCGGCGACGGCCTTCGCCGCGTCTAGGCTCAACGTCCTGCCGGTGGGGTTGTCGGGGGACACCAGAATCACGGCCTTCGTCTTTCTGCCCACGGCGGATTTAAGCGCCTCGGGGTCAGGCTGGAAGCCGTCTTCCAGCCTGGTCACAACTCGCTTTATGGATGCGCCGAAGTACTCAAGAAGGGGGCGGTAGCCGAAATAGGTGGGGTCCATAACCACCACCTCGTCGCCTGGCTCTATCAACGTGGCGAGCGTTGAGAACATGGCGGCTTGTCCCCCCGCGGTTAGGACTATCTGCTCGGGAGGCACGTCGAGCCCGCCCAGTCTCTTCAAGTCCTCGGAAACGGCCTGCCTAGCCTCGGCAACGCCCTGTGAGGGGGTGTAGCCGTAAAGCTCCATGGAGTCGACTTTTAGGAGCTCGGCGAGCGCCTCCCTCACCTCCCTCGGAGGTGGGATGCTGGGCTGACCGGTGGAGAGGAGTATGACGTCTCTGTTCTCCCTCTTCAGCCTCTCCCGCAGTTCGTCGATTTTCCGGGTTGGCGATTCTCTCAACGCGGAGATGCGAGGCGAAAAACCTCTCATTAGGGGGGTCGAGTGGGGCTTGTATATATATGTTTACGTGTACGTTTTTTGTAAAGGGGGTATAAATCTCCCGCCGTGTCTCAATACATGGAACAAGTCATCATACCTGTTTCTGAGGAAGAGCTGGAGCAGTTACGTAGAGTATGTAAGAAGTATAACTTTGACTCTCTTGACGACTGTATAAACATGGCGCTTACACAGCTCCTATACGTCTATAAGGGGCTATAACAAGTCCCTAGGCCGAGGGGGCGGGCGCAACACCCCCGAGAGGACGACCCCAACCGTTTTCAGATACTCTCTGTTTACCTTGGCCAAGTAATGCGCGAGCCTCAGCCTTACTGGATATTGCCTAAATAAGGCACATAAGCGGCTGGCGTCTATTTGCTTTGGATACTCAACATAAACCACCCAGTCGGATTTGAAAAAAGTCCCGTAGAGGCCCCCTAGATCCGCCGGGATTAAATAGGAGCCTGGCGTCGACGCAGATAGCAATAGAGCCGCCAGCTCCCTCTCGCCTAAAGCCTTCGCAAGCTTCACGAAGGCCTCTCTTTTGTCCTTCTCAGGGATCCTCGGCCCATATCTGGCCAGGTGAGGGTCTTTAGACACCCCTATGACCCTTGCCGTGTTTACATACGGCGTCAGCGGCCCGTCGATTAGCACTATGTCGGCGCTTATCGATTCGGCAAACAGAAGCTCGCTTCTCCTCGCCTCTCGGTGCGGGTCCTCCGCCACCCTCTGCATCACGAACCTCCTCTTGATATCCCT
>ConS_8084CDRAFT_1000112_pt1 | contig 9213 bp, 6 predicted proteins | sample ConSprmetagenome_FD_10661 | JGI IMG/M metagenome (IMG submission 10661) | reverse complement strand
CCACTCTTGTTTGCTTTGTAGAAACATAAAGATATGTGTAAAGAGCACTATATCGAACGCTTTTTGTCTTATCGGCATATGTGTCGGGTACGCTACTATATCAGGTCTTGTATTGGGTAATGTATCTACTCTCACCACAAATGCGCCGAGGTTTTCCAGATATTTTGAGTTCCGCCATGTGGAACATCCAAAGTCGAGGACACGTTGTGGTGGTTTTTCTACGGCTTCTAGCAATAGTCTCACGCCTGTGCTCCTGGGCGCCTTAATTTTACACTTAGCGCAGTACTGTTCTCTAAGGATTCTGATGCGCATACCTTACTACTGCCTGGAATTGATTACGTCCGATTTTCCTTATGGCTTTCGGCTTTCCCAATCGAAGGACTATTTCAAGAAAGTCGGCATAGCTATACCTCCTGAAGGCAGACACGGCGTTGTAGACCGAGACGGCTACTTCACGTCTCGTAATTCTCTTTACCTCATTTAACACCTTTTCTTCATCCTTCAGGAATGGCAGGACATTCCAGAAAATTGAGACGTCTATGGCCTTGTCACGTATGGGAAGCGCATGGGCATCCGCTACAACCTTGTCGATGAGGAGACCGTTTCCACGTTCTCTCAACACTTTTTCGTCAATATCTAGGAGCACGACATGACGGGCTCCATTCCTGATGCCGAAAGCCCCCTTTGTGCCATAGCCGCAACCAATATCTGCAACCACAGCATCACGGAAATCAACGAGATGAAGGAGCCGCGGTATCGAGTATCTGGCGACAAAGCCTCTGACTTTTCTTAATATGATAACGTCTTGAGAATAAAAACTAGGCTTTATAAGAAATTCATTTGGCGTAATATAACCAGTTTCAATGTAGTAATAGAGATCAGCCCAATAATCCTCCTTTCGTAATAACCTGCCCACATCGCCAAGTTTCTCGCTAAACGATAGATTGCGATATATTTCCAAGAGCGAAGGATATAGCGTCCTGAGAAATGCTAGCGCCTCTTTGGCCTTTGACTCCGATATTTCTGCACATTTAGCTATATCGTATATATTGCCGCTACACCAACTCAATGAGTTGTACACTACAGCAATATTTCCAAAAGAAGCTTCCAAGATACTATAGGTAGGTCCACGTTTGAAGTCGGTTCTCAACAGGCCAAGGTCTATATAACGCCGAAGAGGCGGCATACGGCGCTCATCCAATACACATGGCACTCTAAATTCCGATAATTTGCCCACTCCATTGCCTACTACAACGGCATATCTATCTGTCTTATAGTTAACGGTTTTATTTTTAGTAACAACGTCAAGAATTTCACAAGAAACCTCATAACCTAGGAGAGGCAAGAAAAGTAAACGTACCGCTCCAACAGTTTTTTTGATGTCTTGGACTACCAAGTCCATAAGTACAACTGATTTATAGTGAGCAGATTCCACACATGTGCGAATCGTTTTGGTTAAAAAACAGAACTTCCGAGACTTTTCCCCCTTTAGGGAGGCCGCTAGGAGGTATACTCACTTCGTCGTTGCCTATTCTGGGGGGAAAGACTCCACGGCTACAGCTATCTACCTATACCATTGGCTCAAAGAAGATCGGCCAAATATAGAAGTCTCCTTGCTCTATAATGATACTTTAAGCGAAGTAAACCCGCTGGAGAGCTGGGTAAGGAGCTTCATGTCGCAGTTTAGAGAAAAAGCCAGCAAATATGTTGAGGTGAAGACTAGGATTGCCAGACCTGAAGCTTTAAAGACTTTTTTCTGGCGGGTGTATGTCAGGGGCTACCCAGCGCCGACATTTGTCTTTAGGTGGTGTGTCGACCATCTAAAGCTAGAACCTCTGTTGAAGGAGGTGAAAAATCTAAAGGGGGCTGTAGTCGTAACGGGCCAGCGCGATGAAGAGAGCGGCGCACGGGCTGCATCTATGAAGAAGATGTACGGTAGTTGCCTGCCTGGGTCTTGTGCTGGAGCGTTTTTCGCAATCGATGGCGAGGTGCCAAAGCTGGCCCCGATACGGTTCTGGACGACTAAAGATGTGTGGCACTTTTTGCTCTACGAACAAAGCGATTTCGACATCGAACCGCTGGTAAATCTCTATATGCTAGATAGAAGCACTTTGACATCGGCTGGGGGGAGGTTTGGATGTTGGCATTGCACGCTTGTAAAGACGCATTCTGCACTTTTCTTCGGAGGTAAATTGTACGGATATGTAGAGGCTCTACGGCTAATATATAAGGCTGTGTCTGATATTAAAGATCTAAGAGTTCCAAAGACAGGAGGCTACAGTAAACTTGGCCCACTCACTCCGCTGGCGCGTTCGATTGTCTATAATCTCGTGCCTATAGTTGAAGAGAAGAGCGGACATAGATTCTATGGTCTCGACGAGACATACATAGGCGACGCAACGTTAAGGGAAATCTTCTACATCATGCCTGAAGAGAAGGCAGATAGAGTCGTTAGAAGTGTGGATGATACAAATAGATGGATCGGCATGAGACATTTGAGAAATATAGAAAAGATATTATATCAACAAGTTGAAGACAAAATTATTGAAAAAATAAAAGAGTACGACCATCTAAGCGTAGTTACTCGCTTTGCAGAGGAACTTCTTAACCAACTTCGTTAAGAAGCTGTTAGCACCTCTCTCCAAGCTTGCTCTACGGTCTTTCTGATATGTTCAGCGTCTTCTTGAGTCATGTCTTCTATTTTTGCTTTTTTAAGCATCATGTGTAGGCTATTTATTGTGGCTAGATCTATATGCGTTAAATCAGAGCCCACCTCAGATACAAATACTTCATTGATACCGTAAAGCTCTCTGTATTCTTCGAAAATTCTAAACGGGAACCTTAAGTTAGCGCTTATGGGAGTAACGACGGCACAGACGCCTGGGCACTCATGCCCATAAACCTCTTCGCCTTTTAACAACACTTGTTCTACCTTTGCGGTCAAGACCATGCCTAAGATCGGTGTATATACATGTTCATCAGGCAAGGCGATTATTACAGGTTGTCTTTCTCTGAGGCCATAGACAGGTATGACTTCCTTCGTCGTTGGCGTCTCACAAGGAAGATAGTCACGTAACAACAATAGAGCCTCTTTACCTATCGGTTCAACCATATAAACACCAACCCTTATTTCTCTACTGAAGTCTATTTCTTTGAAATCTACCTCTATTACGCTACATCTATGCTTATATCTTTGTATATGTGGTGAGGTCTTTTTATGTCTCCGCACATTGAAATCACCATTAGTAACAGAAACTTGATACCACACGCCTTCTTTGAGATCTTTCAGAAGAGTCTTCATTCCGCCAACCTTTTTCCCAATCTCGTAAAGAACCCTATAGGGAACGAGCGCGCTTTCTCTTTCCCTGTACACTATACCTCTAAATTTCCACATAAGTCTATCGATTAAATCCTTTTCTTTAGACCCAAAATAAAATCTACATTCATCTAATTTACTGTTTTCACTACTAAATGGACAAATTTTACATTGCCAGAAATTTTGCTTTACAGGATTTCCACGAGACATACCAGGCGGCGTGAGCCTAAGCGCATTGTATTCGCCGCTACCAAGACGTACTCTGCACTGCTCTTGTAGGTCATAATACTTCAGCCCACCACCACAACATAAAGTTCCGAAGTCGACCAATAGTGATGCCATGTATATAGCGATATCTACGACATGCTGTAACCTTTTTCTAAGCTCTTCTGTGTCTACTTTAGATCGTACCGAGAGCGGCATGAGGGGATGGTCTGAATAAACACCGTTAGGTCTGATTATGGCGTAATAGATCTTTGTCTGATCCAAGTTGTCAGGTGCTATCGCTGTAAATACTTCTGACGGCTTATATCCAAGCCTCAGAGCCTCTAAAATGGCGTAGGCATAGAGCTGATACTTCTCCCGCTGATTGGGCGTATCGCCGGCAGTTTTCCAGTCTATAACCACAGCCTTTTTGGTGTCGGGATCCTCAATGATAACGTCTGGAGTGCCCCATATGTGAGTCTCGTAATCCAGTAATTGTAGCTCCACGTAGAATTTAATATTATTACTAAGATTCATAGTAGTAGATATATTTTTATATAATTTAGCAAAATTATTTAACACTAATAATAAATTGTTATATGTTTCCTTAGTAATTTCATCTATATAGCCTTCAGTTTTCTCTATGGCTGTTTTCAAGATGTCCTCCATCTTTGGTGGGATATCTTTATTTCCGCTTCTCATATGTTTTGCCAATTCTAGTGTTGCCAGCGCTAATACTTTGTGTGCATCTGAACCTTTGCCAGGTATATTTTCTCGGATTAATGAGGCTCTTACTCCTAAAGTCGATAAAAGCCTTGCCGCATATGTACATACGGATCCCCAAGCAACTGCAGTGGCTCGAGTGATATGTCCCGTGACTTTTAATGAGTTTCGAAAGATATCGGCACAAATCTCCTTATTTCCTTCATCAACGTATTCATAACTCCTTAAATACTCCAGGTAATTATTAATAAAGTAATATTCGGCACTCATGTCTTTATTCTCTGTCTGCCTATGTTTAGAAAGACGCCGGCGACGCCTTGTTTATGAGGTGGCGTGCTTCTGTCTTGCTTAGTAATTTCTACGCCTGAAAGGCTCAGCAACGTATCAATGGTTTTTCGTATCATTGAGCTTTTTTCTGCCTCCCTTCTCTCCCCCTTTATACCAGATACTTTTGCAATCCTGGCCGCAACATTTCGTAGTCTTATCGCATCCCCAACAATTATGAGCATAGCTCTATGCCTGCTAAGTTGCACATTCAGCAGATTGGGATCTTGGAAATAAATAGTATGCATATCCCCTTCTCCATATCGCTCCTTACCCAACATCGCGATAACTATATCAGCTTCTTTACCTAACATAGTATTAATAGTTGCAAAATGGACATATCCAAATCTACCATATTTTGAGTAGTAATTAACTTTTGCAACTAAGACAAGGTCTTGATAGGGTCCAACCACAGCAATCTCCAGTTGGGGATACAGGCAACGGAAGAGGGCAGCTAAGCCAATAGCCATTTTCACTCTATAGGGCTCCACTCTCTCACTTGGCGGATAACTCTCCTTCGTATTGATAACTATCAACGGCAGAGAAGAAGACAATGCCTGCTCAACTGTTTTAAGAACATTAAAAGGTAAGTCGATATTATTACATTTTCCCCATCTTTCCCGCCATTGATTTAATTGTAAAGCATTTACCCTTTCATAAAATTTATAGTAAGCACGGAACCCTCCCAGTTCCTCATAGAATCCTTTATGAAGAGGCCTCTCGGTCGGCTCCGGCAACCTCAACGTGATGCCGATATGTTTGAAAAGGGACTCGACAAGCCCCTCCTCTTCCAGCAACTCCCTGACTTTAGGCAAGATGAGAAGTTGTTCATTATACCTATATGCCTCTTCTAGTCCGATCGCCTGTCTCTCATCTCCAACCACAAACAGATGACGCAGGACGCCCCGGCTTTCCTCCATTAAATCCTTGAGGGCAAGATCCGAGAGAGGAGTATAAGGCAAATAGAGAGGCGACGTGGACGCCTCATCTACAAACAGCGAAAAAAGTTTTTTAGTCTTCAAGCGAGCTGAAACTCTCTGAAACTCCGTCGAGATGGCGATTTTTACATCTTCTGTGATTTTTCCCCCCACCACTTCTCTAAGCATATCTGGGCTAATGTTCGTACACTCCCTCAATAATCCGTCGTTACTTTCAGAAATAAACGGCGGCGGTAAAAGCGAGCCATAGAGCCTCACCGACCGTAAAAACTCCTTTGCGGTGTCGCAGTCATGTACTGTTAGGGAGAGAAGACGCTCGAAGGCGCTGATGACAAGCTCGTTCGTAGGAGCCTCATATAGAAAGACCGTGTTACTTTCGCGTAGAGCCTCCTCTATCTTGGAATCAATCATTACAGCCTCCGCAATCGTTGTCTTTCCAACACCCGGCGGACCTCTTGAGGCGCCATAGGGCCTTTCGCCCTCATCTAGGTATACCTTCCTAGCAACCTCAAACGCCTCTTTAAGATCGTTGGTACTAAACCTTAACTGACGTCGCTCTCCTTTTTCAATCTGGGAGAGCAAAAGCGTAGAAATAGTTCTTATTCTTACCATATTCTTATAGACATCGCTATAAATCTTTTTATATAATTTTCTAACATTTCACGAGGCCTATCTAAATAATCTATAGGCAAATATTTGCTAAAAAGCACCGCAAATTCCCTATGTCCTAACTTATGTGNAACATAAAACTGCCCAACGGCAGCCAAGGTATAGGACGAGACATCTAGATAGACATCGCTTTTGGTGTAATATAGGGTCCCGCCGCCAGATTCAACGACCTGGACAGCGCCTCTGACGACAGAGAACCAGTTTTCGACAAGAGCGCTCCGAATATTACTTAAAATGTATACATGAGCCTTATTAATTTGATTTAATGTTTTATTTAAGATATTTATCTCATCTGTAGTTATGTAGCTTCTGTTCAATATGTCAAGCAAAATATTCTTTACTGACGAACCTAGTCCAGTAATTAGAAACCTATATCTGCTCCGTGCTGTTCCCTCTAATACATCTACTAAATATACAAAGTCTTCTGATAACAGATTGAAAAACAACATAGGAGAAACTATGGTTTTATATATTTTGTACTTGTCACCTCCTTGTGATTTTGTAGAATTTATAAGCGCCTTAATGCTCGGCCGAAGGTCCCCTAGGATATCTATCTGCGTTCCTTCTTTCATAATTCCGGTTGTAGTTATGCTGAGTATGGTCGGCCAAATGTACCCAATAACGTCGTCCAGCGTTAAACCGACTTTATCCCACGTGATAAAGTGTTCATCAGTTAGAAGTTGCTTAAATGCAATGGGTAGCTCTGGAAGTCTATACTCCAATATATGTTTAGTAATGATAAAAAGCAGAATAATCGCATTTCGCGCAATATAAAACTTGTTTCCGTCTTCAGGCGCTTCGAGACCATAACTAGAGACACATTCGCTATACCATTTGTTTAATTTGTCAATACAATTAATAATATTAGAATAATNTCTTGATGTTTTACTCTTTTGAAATATATTATATAAGCTGTAGAATGGAATATAATCTGTTTTTATAGCGTCCTCGAAAATCTTCGCATACTCGATAGGTTTTCCACCTGTAGAGCCGCAGGCGATTAGGATCTTTATTCCCTCTAGAATGTGTTCACTGGTAGGGTTGAGTAAGCTCGTCATCGTCATACCTTACTCATTGCTTCTTGAATACGGGTTATAAACTCCTCTTCGATTTTTTGTCTTGCATAATCTTTGACTCCTACTGGTGTGGTCACATCATTGTAGGCAACTATCATGTTGAATACATCATCGTATGTTACTTTTATTGGCGATACTTTAACATTGACTCTGCTATTATTTATTGTTAATTTCATAATGGCGCGTTGTATTTTAACGATATTCACATTATCATAATAAAGCAGAATGAGAATGCATTCGCTCTCCTTTCCTTTACCCTTATCTGTTCGTTGTAGGCAATAAGATAGAGGTTCGCGGTAGGCATTTATAAACGCCTTTTTGAATGTTTCATCTGACTTAACATCTGTGGTTCTTAACATTATGATGTAGGTCCCCTGTGCGCCGACGTAGTGGCCGCCTTCATATCCAGTTCTTTTCACAGGTATCGGAGGCGCCCCTAGCTTTCCTATTTGCTTTATTAAGAATAGCGTTAGTATTTGTGTTAATGAATTTGCAAGTTGATTAGAGGAGAATGGTTTTCTACCATAATATATTTCATATATTTCATATTTGCCTACTTGGTCTTTGAGTATTTCTCGGGGGTTAATAATACTATTGTTAATCAACGGTTGTTCTACCGAGTGAGCTATCGCCAAATTTAGGAGATAGAAGAAATTGTGGGCAGGCATATATATTAGACGAGACAGAACACGTTCTGTTTCTTTTTCAGAGAATGAAGAAACTAGTTGCTTATAAATTTTATCATCTAATTTTAATTGGTCATTTAATCGATGTAGCGCTTCACTTATATATTTTTTTATGCTGTCTAGGTTGTACTTGACTTGTATTGATCCATCTGGACTGTTCGCGACTGCACGGCCCAATGCAGGCACAGCGGCCTCTCTGATGTATTTCTCCATTTGTTGCGAGGGATAGACAACCTCTTGAATTAAATACAGTAGACCTAGCTTATGAGGATGCGTCTCCATGACGCCTGGTCTCAGCGCTTCCAACGTAGATCTAATATAGTCAAATATATCTTGTTTCGACTTTCTGCCTAATAATACCTCAATGCCTTCAAATTCGTCTATTATAATTATTAACCGCTTGCTTGCCTTATCTGCTAAATCTATCAAGAACTCACGAAAGACTTCAACGGGTCTCTTTTTTTGAGCCATATCTATATATCGCTTATAGTCGCTACATACTGTATAGATAGGCTTTTCGTTTGTTATCATGAAAACTCCGTGCCGTTGATTGTTAGGTATATTTAAACCCTTACAAATTATATTAATGATGTCTATTATATTTCCTACAGATAATGATTTAATATACGTATTTGCAATAGTACGTAGATTAACGTATAGTGCATCTATTTTGCCGTTTTCCCTAGCGTCGTGATATATCTTGAACCCGTATCCGTAGGTTTTACCGCTACCATATAATCCCTTTACTAAAGTCAAACCTGAGCTCATCACTACGATGTCGTAGTCTTCTGGCTTTGCAAGAAGTACACGCCCCTCAGGATTAAGATAGCGTGGATTTTCAGCGTTCCATCTTCTTAACAACTCGAAAACATCTACACTAGCCATGGACCATATAACTAGGTTACTTATATTTTTCTAAGGATTTTGACTAGCATTCCAAGTTGTGGTAATGGTCTATGGGATTCGGCGAAGACGCGGGGGAGTTGGCCTATGCCCGGAGCGGAGTCTCCCGAGACGAGGCACATAGAACTATAGCTTAGACGCCCCTGACTCTCTCCCGGCGGGTTTGAGCACGGCAAGCGCCTCCTCTACATCCTCTTCGCCGGGGTTTCGGCTGGTTATACCTGGAGGGCCTCGGACTTTAGCTGTCCGCGAGGGGCGGGGCGCAGGTATTCAACTCTATGAGGGAGAGGGCTGGGTGGTCTGCGTCTCTGCCCCCATCTGGGGAAGCTCGGCGGGACTCCGCCCGGCGACCGTCCTCCGCCGACCCGCCGGAG
>ConS_8084CDRAFT_1000110_pt1 | contig 9233 bp, 7 predicted proteins | sample ConSprmetagenome_FD_10661 | JGI IMG/M metagenome (IMG submission 10661) | reverse complement strand
GCATAGGTCAGGGCGTCTATCACTATAACCTTATACCCTCTCCTTATGGCTTCATCCACCACCCAACTACCCAAAAAACCCAAACCCCCAGTTACAATTATAGGCTCCCTCAATTTTAATCCTCCAAGATTACTCCCCTTCTCCTACGCCCCTCGGGCTTTTCCCTTTGAGGAACAGGAACGAATATCTGAGGCATAGATGGAACGATTTGGACCCTGAATATCCTCTCAAGGGTTAGATCCCTAAGCCTTGTGAGCATATCGTCAAATAGGGCGAATGCCTCCTTCTTGTACTCAACGAGGGGATCCTTTTGTCCGTAAGCCCTGAGGTTTGTCTCCTCCTTTAGATGGTCAAGCCTGTATAGGTGATCCCTCCAGAGCTCATCAAGGGTTGTAAGTAGCACAACCCTCTCTATCTCCCTCATCTGTTCGCTTCCAAATTCCCCTTCCCTTTGGGCATACATATTTAAAATGTACTCCAAAACCCTTTCTTTCAGCTCCCTTCTGTCCCTTATCTCTTCAATAAAGAAGAAGTCCCCCAAGAAAATGATGCTTAACCTATCTATCAATCCTCTCCTATCCCAAAATTCGGGATTGGGGGAGCTTGCAAATTTATCCACCGCCTCATCCACAAGCTCCTCTATAAACTCCCTTATAACATCCGAAACATCTTCCCCATCTATTATCCTATCCCTAAGGGCATAAACCTTCTTCCTTTGGCGGTTCAAAACCTCATCGTACTCCAAGAGCCTTTTCCTCATCTGGAAATGCATATACTCAACCCTCTTTTGTGCATTCTCTATGGCCTTCGTTACCATTTTTGATTCCTGGGGCCACTTCTCCTTGTACCTGAACCTCTCCGCCATCTCCACCGCCTTATCCGCACCAAAGAGTCTCAAGAGGTCATCCTCAAGGGATAGGAAGAACTTGGACATTCCGGGATCTCCCTGCCTCCCCGCCCTTCCCCTAAGCTGATTATCTATCCTCCTCGCATCATGCCTTTGCGCACCTATAACATATAGCCCGTAATACTCCCAAGTACTCTTATCGTTTTCGTCGTATGGAGGTATGTATCCCTTTTTCACTATCTCCTTCCAAGTGGGTATTGGGTCATCCTTCAGCTCTTCTATTAACTTCTTTACTAGCTCCGGGTCGTAAGGATCCAAAACCCCCTTCCCGAGCTTTATATCCGTTCCCCTACCCGCCATGTTTGTAGCTATGGTAACCGCCCCTCTTTGTCCAGCCAAGGCGACGATCTGCGCCTCCCTCTCGTGATGCTTGGCATTTAAAACCTGATGGGGTATTCCCCGCAATCTCAGGTACCTTGAAAGAAGCTCGGATTCCTCGATAGAAGTTGTCCCCACCAATATCGGCCTTCCGAGCTTATGCCATACCTCAATCTCCCTAACTATGGCGTTGTACTTGTCCTTCTTAGTTCTGTAGATTATATCCGGCTTATCAACCCTCCTGACGGGCTTGTTTGTGGGTATTGTTATTACGTCAAGCTTGTATATCTCCCAAAACTCTTGGGCTTCGGTTGATGCGGTTCCCGTCATACCCGCAAGCTTCTCGTACATCCTGAAATAATTCTGTAATGTTATGGTTGCGAAGGTTTGGCTTTCCTGCTGTATTGGAACCCCCTCTTTGGCTTCAACCGCCTCGTGCAAACCGTCCGACCATCTTCTACCCGGCATCAACCTACCCGTCTTCTCATCCACTATTATAACCTTCCCATCCATCACCACATAATCCACCTCTTTTTCAAAGAGGGTGTAAGCCTTTATCAACTGCTGTATTGCGTGGATCTTCTCGGTTTTATCCTGAAATTCCCTGTAAAGTTTTTCCTTTAGGGCAAACTTCTCCTTCGGGGAAAGCCTCGGGTCGGAATCTATAACGTGGATCTCGGAGGATAAATCTGGGATCTTAAACAGTTCAGGATAGTATCTGTGTATAAATTCTCTACCCTTTTCGGTTATATCCACGGTGTGGAACTTCTCATCCACAACAAAATAAAGTTCCCCATCCCACAACCTTATCTTTTTATCCTTTAACCCTTCCGATTCCATCTTATCAACCGCGGACATTAAGCCGGGTTCCTGAAGGATCTTGAAAAGCCTCTTGTTTTTAGGAGCTCCCCTCTTTACCTGTAGCAATCTCCTCGCGCCTCTTTTATATTTCCTTCTTTAAGGTACCTTTCCGCCTCGTCTAAGAAATGGGCCACGAGTTTCTGTTGCTCCTTATACATAGCCTCAACTATCGGCTTCATCTCCCTAAACCTTTCTACGTTTGAGTGCTGGGCGGGTCCCGAGATTATTAACGGTGTCCTTGCCTCATCTATCAAAACCGAATCCACTTCATCCACTATTGCGTAATAGTGTCCCCTCTGTACCCTCTCCTCCCTTGAATATACCATATGATCCCTGAGATAGTCAAAACCGAATTCCTGGGCTGTTCCGTAGGTAATATCCGCAAGGTAAGCCTTTTTCCTTTCCTCGGTGGGCATAAGGGATTGTATAACACCAACGCTTAATCCGAGGGTTTCGTAAAGGGGTCCCATCCATTCCTTATCCCTCCTCGCAAGATAATCGTTCACGGTGGCTATATGTACCCCCGTTCCCTTTATCCTGCCGATGAGTCCGTGAAGGTATAGGGGTAAGGTGGCAACGAGAGTTTTACCTTCTCCGGTTGCCATCTCCGCGATCTTCCCCTCAAAGAGGACGATACCTCCCAAAAGCTGAACATCAAAATAAACCATATCCCAAGTGTACGGGATCCCGGTGACCGTCCAGGTTTTACCCAGAAGGAGCTTTGAGGCGTATTTTGCAACAGCAAAAGCCTCGGGTAGTAATTCCTCCGGTTTTGCCCCTTGTCTTAATGCGGTTTCAAAATATTCTGTCCTCTTTAGGATATCTTCGGAACTTAAGTTGAGTTTCTCGTAAATAGAGTTGATCTTTTCAACGATCTTCCACCTCTTCCTAACTTCCCTTTGATTTCTTGTTCCTACTACAAATTTTAGAATGCTTTCTATCACGATGCGAGAATTATAAGGATGATAAAAGAAGGGTGATTTGGGGTGGAGGAGTGAGGCGACGAAATCCTCGGGCTATTGGAACCGCTCGGCTCAACCCCTTGCGGGGCTTACACCTGCGGCCCATCTACGGGGTAGTCTCCCCCGGCCCTTACCCCGAGGAAACCCTCGGGTGGGGCGCCTTATCTTGGGGCCCGCTTCCCGCTTAGATGCTTTCAGCGGTTATCGGTTAGGCACATGGCTACCCGGCTTCTGCCGCTGGCGCGACAGCCGGTACACCAGAGGTGCCCCCAACCCAGGTCCTCTCGTACTGTGGGCAGACCCCCTCAAGCGCCCTACGCCCACGGCGGATAGGGACCGACCTGTCTTACGACGGTCTGAACCCAGCTCACGTAGCCCTTTAATGGGCGAACAGACCAACCCTTGGGAGCTTGTGCACCCCCAGGATGGGCTGAGCCGACATCGAGGTGCCGAACCGGGCCGTCGAAGTGGACTCTCGGGCCCGACGAGCCTGTTATCCCCGGGGTACCCTTTATCCGCTGAGCGATGGCCCTTCCACACGGGACCACCTGATCACTAGGCCCGGCTTTCGCCCCTGCTCGGCCCGTCGGCCTCGCAGTCAGGCCCCCTTATGCCCTTGCACTCAACGGGCGGTACCGTCCGCCCTGAGGGGACCTTTGGGCTCCTCCGTTACCTTTTAGGAGGACGCCGCCCCAGCGAGACTGCCCNCCAAGCGCTGTCCCCCACCCCGATTCAGGGGTGNAGGTTAGAACCCCAACAGGGCAAGGGTGGTATCTCACTGGCGGCTCCACCGGAGCTGGCGCCCCGGCTTCATAGCCTCCCACCTATTCTGCACATGCCCTGCCAGAGTCCAACGCCAGGCTGCAGTAAGGGTCCACGGGGTCTTTCTGTCCCGCCGCGGGTAACCAGCATCTTCACTGGTACTGAAACTTCGCCGGGTCCCCCCCTGAGACAGTGGCCCAGTCGTTACGCCATTCATGCGGGTCACAACTTACGTGACAAGGAACTTCGCTACCTTAGGACCGTTAGGGTTACGGCCGTCGTTTACCGGGGCTTCGGCAGGGAGCTCATCACCCCCCGCCTTAACCTTCCGGCACCGGACAGGCGTCAGCCCCTATACATCCCCTTACGGGTTATGCAGGGACTTGTGTTTTTGGTAAACAGTCGCCAGGCCCTCTTCTCTGCGACCCGTTCGGGCTCGGCCCGCGAAGGAGCCTCACCCTACTAGGGCCCCCCTTCTCCCGAAGTTACGGGGGCAACTTGCCGAGTTCCTTAGGGGGGGTTATCCCGCGCGCCTTGGCACATTTATGCCCGCCCACCTGTGTCGGTTTGCGGTACGGTCACCCGCGCTTCATCGCCCGCGAGGTTATTTCTCGTCGGTGTGCTCCGGGCCCTTCCCCCAGGGTTTCCCCTGGGTTCCTTACTCCCCCTCAGGCTCGGGGCCGGGATTTGCCTCGGCCCGTCATCGCCCTACGGGTTTGGAGGGGCTAAGCCACCAGCCCCCGGGCCCTTCGCTCCCGCGTCACCCCTCGGGCTCCACGCGGGTGGCGGGGGAATGTTGACCCCACTTCCCATCGGCTACGCCTTTCGGCCTCACCTTAGGGTACCGGCTAACCCACCGCGGACGAACCTGCCGGTGGAAACCTTGGGCTTACGGCGGGAGGGATTCTCACCCTCCTTATCGCTACTAATGCCCGGATTCTCACTTCCCAGGGCACCCCTGGGAACGCCCCCCTACCGCCGCCGGCACCCGGAGGTGCCGACGACCCACCGCTTCGGCGGCCGGCTTGATCCCCGATGAATTTTCGGCGCGAGGACGCTCGGCTGGTGAGCTATTACGCACTCTTTAAATGATGGCTGCTTCTAAGCCAACATCCCAGCTGTCTTAGCGTCCCCACCTCCTTTCCAACTTAGCCGGCACTTTGGGGCCTTAGCGGGTGGTCTGGGTTGTTTCCCTCTCGGACGTGGAGCTTCTCCCCCACGCCCTCACTCCCGGGTTGTCGGGGCAAAAGCCCCTACCCTGCGGGTATTCGGAGTTTGTCGGGGTTCGGTTGCCCTAGCCCCAACAGTGCTCTACCCCCCGCAGGGACCACCCGAGGCTGCACGTAGATGCATTTCGGGGAGAACCAGCTATCACCGGGTTCGATTAGCTTTTCACTCCTACCCACAGGTCATCCGAGGACTTTTCACCGTCCACCGGTTCGGGCCTCCAGCGGGTGTTACCCCGCCTTCACCCTGCCCATGGGTAGCTCACCCGGCTTCGGGTCTGCCGCCGCCGACTAAGCGCCCTATTCGGACTCGGTTTCCCTACGGCTCCCCCCACGGCTCCTCACCGCAGGGTTAGCCTCGCCGACGACGGCAACTCCCGGGCTCATTTTGCAAAAGGCACCCCGTCACCCCCAAATGGGGGCTCCGAGTTGTTGTAGGCCACAGGTTTCAGGTTCTATTTCACCCCCCTACCCGGGGTGCTTTTCAGCTTTCCCTCACGGTACTCGTCCGCTATCGGTCAGGGGGGAGTATTTAGCCTTAGGCGGTGGTCCGCCCAGATTCCCGCAGGATTCCACGTGTCCCGCGGTACTCGGGGTCGTAGCCCAGGGAGACCGTTCCCTTTCGCCTACGGGGCTTTCACCCTCTATGGCGTCGGTATTCCACCGACTTCGGCTAGAGAACGGTTTTGTAACTCCCCGAGGGGTCCGGGGCCCCCTCCGGCTACGCCCCACTACCCCGTTCCCACCAACGCCCCCGGGCTTTAACGGTGGGAACGGTTTAGGCTGTTCCCCTTTCGCTCGCCGCTACTCAGGGAATCGATTTCTCTTTCTTTTCCTCCGGGTACTGAGATGTTTCACTTCCCCGGGTTCGCCTCGCATGGGTACTCGGGTATAAACCCTTCCCCATGCGATGACCCGCCTCATCAGCGGGTCGGGTTTCCCCATTCGGGCATCCCGGGATCGCAGGCTTTATGCGCCTCCCCCGGGCTTTTCGCAGCTTAACACGCCCTTCATCGCCTCCCCCTGCCGAGCCATCCACCTGTGGCCCTTAGTAATTTCGTCGCCTCACTCCTCCACCCCCTCACCCGCCTATCATTCGGTTTAGGCACTCAATAATGCCTAAATTTGGGGGTCGTGTCAAGTGACCCCCTCCTTTAGGCATTCAATAATGCCCCAAAATACCCTTTCGCGTCAAGTTATAGGATCCCCTTAAAGGTTTTCAAGAACCTCTTGTCGTTCTCGTAAAACATCCTTATATCCTCAATCCCATACTTCACCATCGCAAACCTTTCAACCCCTATACCAAAAGCATATCCCGTCCATTCATCCGGATCTATACCCACGTTCCTTAAAACGTTTGGGTGTATCATACCACAGCCCAACATCTCCAACCATCTACCTTTATAAAAAACATGGACTTCCATTGAGGGTTCGGTAAAGGGGAAATAAGAGGGTGTAAATTTAACTTTTGTTCCCTCACCGAAGAGCTTTTCTACAATTTTTTCTATTACCCATTTAAGGTCCCCTATTCCTATGTTTCTATCGACCGCTAAACCTTCTATCTGGTGGAATACGGGCGAATGCGTCGCATCAAAATCATCCGCCCTAAATACCTTGCCAAAAGTCGCTGCTTTTAGGGGTGGTTTGTTCTTGAGCATATATCTAATTTGGAAGGGTGAGGTGTGCGTCCTTAAAAGTTTCCCTTTGTTTAAGTATAGTGTTTGTTGCATATCCCTTGCGGGATGGTACTTGGGGATGTTCAGCATTTCAAAGTTATAAAGTTCCTCCTCAACCTCAGGGGCATCCTGTATATCAAACCCCATGCTCTCAAGGATGTCCAAAATTTTTTCCGCAACTATAAAGATCGGGTGTTTTACCCCAACTCCAAAGTAAGGTTTTCCGGGGACCGTGGGATCAAAAATTTCCACAACATCCAAAAGCTCTTCCCTCTTCTCCTCAAATGCCCTCTCCACCTTCTCCTTTATCTCATTTAAGATCCTTCCCCTCTCCTTCCTCTCCTCTATAGGCAAATTTTTCAGTTCATCAAAAAGTACCTTTATCTTCCCCTTTCTACCGAGATATTCCGCCTTCAGGGCATCAAGCTCAGCTAAATTTTTTACCCCTTTTAACCTCTCTAAAACCTCCTCGTAAATCCCATTCATATGTGCTGTTTAACCTTTTCCACTATTTGGGCGAAGGTTTCGGGTTCATGATAAGCTATATATGCGAGGACTTTCCTGTCAAGCTCAATTCCCGCCTTCTTTAAGCCATGTATAAAGGTTGAATAGTTTAAACCGTGCTCCCTTACCGCAGCGTTGATCCTTGCGATCCAAAGCCTCCTAAATTCCCTCTTCCTCCTCCTCCTATCAACGTAAGCATGCCTCAAAGCTTTAAGGACGGTTTCCTTGGCGTTCTTAAATCTCCTTGAATTTACACCCCAATAACCTTTTGCAAGATCAAGCCAAAATTTATGCCTCTTTTGTCTGTATATACCGGTTTTAACCCTCATAGTTGGGTATTCTAAAGTAGTTTTGTTAAAACCTTCAAGATCCTTTGGGCGGTCTTCCCATCCCAAAGGGGGATCTTCGTCTCCTTAAACTTCCCTAACTTTTCCATAGCAAGGTGGGGAAGTTTTTCGACATCATCCAGAAGTTCGTTGGTTCCCAGCTTAAGGGTTATAGGCCTTTCGGTGTTAGGTCTAAGGGTTATGCAGGGGATCCCCAGAAAGGAGGTTTCCTCCTGAACCCCACCGGAATCGGTGATCACAAGGCCCGAACCGAGCATAAGGGATAAAAACTCCGAATACCTTAAAGGTTGAAGAGCCAAAAATTCCACCTTTATACCGTTGGAATCAAGGTTTTTTCTTGTCCTGGGGTGTATAGGGAAAACAACGGGAATTTTCCTTGAAATTTCGTTCAGTGCGGATATGATCCTCCTTAACCTTTCGCGTTCATCAACATTTGAAGGCCTGTGTAAGGTAACCGCTATGTAAGAACCTTCCCTTAAGCCCAACCTTTCCCAAATCCTTATTTTCTTTGCCTTGGGTAGGACATCCAGAAGGCTATCTATCATAACGTTTCCCACCGTAAATATGTTTCTTGGATCCTTCCCTTCCCGAAGGAGGTTCTCCGTAGCATCGTACGAAGGGGAAAAGAGGTAATCCGATAAAGCGTCGGTGGTTATTCTGTTTATTTCCTCGGGCATAGTCCAATCCCTACTCCTTAAACCCGCTTCAACATGCGCAAGATTTAAATTTAGGTGTTTTGTTGAAACCGCAAGGGCTAAAGTGGAATTCACATCCCCAAAGACAACCACCAAGTCCGGCTTTATATCCTTCAAAACCCCTTCGGAAAGGGATATGATTTTTGAGATTTGTTGAACGTTAGTGTCAGATCCTACGCCAAGATATATATCGGGTTGGGGTAGGTTAAAATCCTCAAAGAAAGCCTGCGAAAGTTCGTAATCGTAGTGCTGTCCCGTGTGCAGGATTATGGGATTTATACCCTTTGATTTTAAGGCATTGTATAGGGGGTAAAGTTTTACGAAGTTTGGCCTTGCACCGGCAACGAGTAAGATCTTCAAGCGGGGATTTTATACTCGTTGTATAGGTCTTGCTTGGAAAAGCGGATTTCAATTTTTCCCTCTTATCGCATTCTATTAGGCCATCCCTACCCGCATGCGACGAGAAGCCGTTTATGGTATATACCTTAACAACCTTCCACTCGGAGGGCCAGATCCCCTCATCCTCCCATTTCTTGAATATATAAAGTAGCTCCTGCGCCCTTTCAAGGGCAAAAGTTGGGATCAAAACCTTTCGCCGTAAGTGGATTCGCAAACTAATAATTCCTTGATCACCCGAAAAGGTTAGCCTCCTTCCCTTGTATTCAAAATATATGCCCCGCATCCTTAAAGGTAAATTTGAGATCCTAGTTATAAGATACTAACTTTACGGGTAAATTCAGGGTTTCTATAAGGTCCCTTTCGGTGTATAAAGGGTTCTTTACGTGGTCAAGGTGGGCGTGGGTTAGGAAGATATAAGGAATTTCCCTTACTTCTTCGGGAAATTCTTGGTTTTTTTCCTCATTCTTTCCCTGAAAGTACCCCGCATCCACCAAAAATTTCAACCCATCAATTTCAACAAAATGCATAGAACCCGTAACACAACCCGCCGCACCGTAAAATTTTATTTTTATCAAT
>ConS_8084CDRAFT_1000093_pt1 | contig 9833 bp, 9 predicted proteins | sample ConSprmetagenome_FD_10661 | JGI IMG/M metagenome (IMG submission 10661) | reverse complement strand
CTGCCAATATTCTGTACCAATAGGGTAAGAGAAGGGAAAGGAGACCGATCATTCCTTTATTATCTCCCTTTCTATACCGTAAGGTGTGGGTGTCTCTTTGATTATGGTGTATTTCCTGAACTTAACCGCCCACCTCCTGAACTCATAAACCAACCTTAACCTATATCCCCTACTATCCAGGAATATTGAGGTGTCATTTTCCGGGAGCCTTTGGAAACTCCAAGAATACTCAACAACAACGTACTTCCCATCCCTTGAAACGTCTATTATGGTGTGCTTGTAGGGTTTTCCGTACCTCTTAAAGAAATCCCTCCAAAATTTTTCAAATTCCTCAAGGCTCGTAGCCCTCCTTGAAACCCCGTCTATGAGAAGGTAAGCCTTTTTAAAATCCTCCCTCTCTATGGCCCTTAGGTACTCTTCCGCCACGCTTTCCGCGTCGTTGTATGGAGGAGTATAAGCGCAAGAGAGCAAGGAAAAAATTAATATTACCTTCCTCATCACATAACCGTGTCCTTTAAAGCTTCCGAGCATATGGGATCCCTTTCCTCCGGCAACTCGCTTGCTATTTCCGGAAGGGCATCAATTATTTTCTGCTTTAGGCTTGAAGATACCCTTATAACTTCCTCCGTTGTAAGTTTGGTCGGGGAAATTCCAGCGGCGAAATTCGTCACCACGGTTATTAGGGTATAACATATTTCAAGCTCCCTGGCGAGGAAAGCTTCGGGAACCGCGGTCATACCTACTATATCCGCCCCCCATATCCTGAAAGCTTTGATTTCGGCGGAAGTTTCAAGCCTAGGACCTTCCGTGGATATATATGTACCCTTAGGTATAACCTTTAATCCCCTCCTTGAAAGCACCTCGTACGCCACCTTCCTACCCTGCGGGCAAAAAGGTTCGCTCACATCAACGTGTACCACCTTCTTTTCCGACAAAGCCTTGTAAACCCTATCCATTCCCAAAGCGGGATGCTCGAATTCCCCATCCGGCGTAAATATCCCGTCATAGAAGGAGATGTTTCCCCTCGTTCTTGTGAAATCTATGAGCTGATCCGGTATAACTATGCTCCCTATTTCAATGTTCGGATCTATGGTTCCCACCGCCGATATTGCAAATATCCTATCCACCTCCAGCAACCTAAATCCCCAAATGTTCGCCCTGTAGTTTATCTTATGAGGTGGGATCCTGTGCTGATGTCCGTGCCTGGCGAGGAAGATGAACTGATGCCCATTCATCCCTGCTATTATGTAATCCGCCGAAGGCTCACCCCAAGGTGTCCTCTTTATGTGCCTCCTGTCAAGGATATCAAAACCCTCTATAGTGTAAAAGCCGGAACCTCCTATTACGCCTATCCTCATAGCGGGGATTTTACCGCTGTTAAAGGAGGGAAATTATCCCAAACCATATTATGAAAGATAGGAGAAAGCTCAGGATGAGTCCTTCCCTGTAAAACTCATATGCGGTGAGGATCAAAGCAAAGGGAAGGGCTATAACTTGGACGAGGAACATAACCGCGAAGAATGGGGGACTGCCTATGCTTGCAAGGTTCGCCAAGATTGAGAAAGTTAGGGCCACCTCAAGGGGTAAGAAAAGGTTCCTTTTTGGGTAGTCCAATTTTAAGATCCTTGAGATAAGGAAAAAGATTGGGAAGAAAAGGAGCCCCAGTACGGCGAACCTTAGGGAGGGTAATATCAACTCCTTGGAAAGGAAAGAGAAGCTCGAGAGATAGAGGGCTAAGATTAAGGTGAAAATTGCGGTGTATTTCACAACAAATTGAAACCCCTCGATGTCCCCAACCTCGTAGCTCCCGCTTTAATAAGTTTTACCGCAAAATCCTTTTCCCTAATTCCACCGGATGCCTTAACTTCCAAAGAACATGCGCTTTTCATAAGGAGAACGTCGTATATTGTGGCGCCACCTCCGAGGAAACCCGTTGAAGTTTTTACAAATTTTGCCCCCGCATTTTCCGAGATCTTACAAGCTATCACCTTCTCCTCATCCGTCAAAAGGGAAGTTTCTATTATCACCTTTACTGGAACCCCCAAGGATACAACCCCCCTAATATCCTCTTCCACCCTCTTGTATTCCCCACCCTTCAAGAAACCTATGTGTATGACCATATCAAGTTCATCCGCCCCATCCCTTATACACCTTTCCCCTTCCTTCACCTTTGAATATGTGGTCGTTGCACCGAGGGGAAAACCCACAACGCTTATCACCCTTAAGTTTTTCCCAACGCTATCCCTCGCTAAGGAAACGAAGGATGGGTTTACGCAAACACCATAAAATCCGTATTCCGCGCTCCTTCTACAGAACTCTTCAACCTCCTTGGGTGTTGCCTCGGGCTTAAGTATGGTATTTTCTATATATCCCCTAAGGTCCAATTCTTCAAATTTCCCCTTCTCTATTTCCTCCGCCAGTTTTTTGATTCTCTCAAATTCCATCAGTACAGATACCCCCTGTAGTCCTTTAAGGGCATAAGGTCTTCAAGGTCGCGCTGGAGGTTGCTTAGGATCTCAAAGGCTTCCATCTGTTGGTTCTGTAAGATAAGCTGTTGTACCCTCCTTTCGAAATCTGCCCTATCGGGTTTTAATTCGTACTTCTTGAAGATATAGTAAAGCCCATCCTTATAGTCAAAGGGTCCGCTCCACTCTTTCTCTTTTGAAATAGCCAAAGCCCTGAAGAACACCTCCCTGTTTGCAACACCCGGAACAAACGTGTTAAAATTGGCGCTATCCGCGAAACCTAAATAAACTTCCGGATATTTTGCCCTTATGCTGTCCGAGTTTTCCCCCCTCTTTATCCTCTCAATTACATCCTTAGCTATGACCTCCGCAATCTTCCTTTTCTCCTCAAGGATGTATGCCCTCTCCACCTCCCTCCTGACCTCCTCAAATTTCGGAATTCCCCCCTCCTTCTTTCCAATTATCTGAATTACCGCATAATATTCGGGTTTGTATATTATGCCCGAAATATCTCCCTTCTTACCCTTCCTTATGAAATTTATAAGGCTTCTATCTGGACCTATGAAGGGTATAAAACCCAAACTTAGCTTGAATTCCCCCGTGCTATCCATTTTAAACCCCAGCTCCTTCGCCGCCTCCCTAAATCCCCTCTTTTTAGCCATATCCAAGAATTTCAAGAGTGTATCCCTCAGCTTTTGCTTTGTCTGATAGGATGTCTTTATTGATACGAAAATGTGCGATAAATTAACACTGTCCCCCTTCTTGTTCTTCTCCAAAACCTTGACTATATTATAACCCCCCGGAACATCGTACGGTCCCAAAATCGCCCCCGTATCCGATTTTTCAATGTCATTTCTGACGTTTTCCGGTAAAACGAAAACATAAAGCCAACCAAGATTCCCCCCGAAATCCTTCGTACTTAGGTCCTCGGAGTAGGTTTTAACCGCAACGTTCCAATCCCTCTCCGCTTCCTTCTTTGCCCTTAAGATAAGCTCTTTTGCCTGCAAGGAATCCTCTTTTGATGGGGATTTTTCAACCCTTAGGATGTAAATATCGGCGGAAGGGGGTTGCCTGAATTTCTCTTTATTCCTCTCAAAATACTTTTTAAGCTCATCCTCCGAGGGTTTTTTCACCTTATCATCGCTTATCCTCGCATAAACTATATTCAAGAAATCAAACCCGTATTTGGTGTTCTCAAGGGTGTATTTCTTCCAAAGGTATTCCTTTGAAGGCAGGGGGATCTTTGATATCAAGAATCTCGCAAGATCCGGAGGTACCTCTTCCTTAAGCCTCGCCTCGTAAGCGGAGAAAATTGGAGCGTACCTTTTGTCGTTTAAAACCTGCAAGTAAAGCTGGTAGTTAAAATTCCCATCCACAAAGAAGTTGGTATCCCTCATAAGTTCCGGAGGGGGTAAAAGCATAAGTAGGGTGAGTATGGCCTTATCTGAGAGCTTTATTCCCAACTTTTCCGCAAGCTTCTTCCACCTTATGTTGTCCACCATCCTATAAAAAACCGCCTCCCTTATACTTTCCTCCTCCTCTGGGGGCAAGAACTCAACCCCCCTAACCCTTAAAGTTTCCTGTATTTCCGCCTGAACCAAATACTCATAGTATTCAGATGAGATCTTGTAGTTTCCCACCTCCGCCACTATCCCCTGCTCCCAGGGCTTTGGGTTCGTAAAATTCAAAATACCCGCTCCTATCTCAAACACCAACCAAGCTATAAAGGCAATCGCAACGATCCAAACTATGACCTTAAAATTCTCCCTAAAGTTCCTTAAAGCCATAGATGGGAATTATACCGTTGTATAATATAAATGGTTCCGATGAAGAAGGGAATTATCCTACTGACGGTTGTTTCGTCTTACGTTTTGATGGTTTTTGGGAGCTCGGTGGCGGCTTATGGTGCATGCCTCGGATGCCCCGACTGGCCATTATGTTACGGAAGCGTTTTACCCCCGGAACAGGTGGGGGCTCTCTTGGAGTATATACATAGGGTGATAGCCGCGATAACATCTGTTTTCGTTTTTTCCACCGCATTCATAACGCACAAGGACTTTAGGGGAAGCTTCCTTTCAAGGGCGGGTTGGCTTTTGGCCCTTGTAGTTTTCGTTCAGATATTTGTCGGTGGTTTGACCGTAATACTCAAGATGCCTTTTTGGGTTTCAATGACACACGCATTTTTGGGTCTTTCAACCTTCGTATTAGCCCTCTTTATCCTAAAAAAGTTTAACTCCCATTCCTTTTCCATAAACTTCCGGTCATCCACCTTCTGGATATTCGCCCTTCTATTCTTACAGGTATTACTTGGTACTTCCGTGAGGAAAGCGGGTGCGGGTTTTGCCTGCGGTCAAGACCTATTCCTATGCTTAAACGTACAATGGGACGGAGATGTGTTGCTTCATTTAAGCCACAGGCTCTTTGGATTTTTTATACTCATTTTCGCCCTCCTCTCCCTTTTTGACAAGGAGAACAGGAAAATTAACGCCCTGTTGTTCTTCTTAATCCTTCTCATTATAACCTTCGGTCTCCTCTCGGTTTATAGTCTATTAAGCCCCACTATGGTTTCCACGCACTACGCCCTTACCCTTTTGGCAATTGGCCTATCCTTCTGGAGATCCGTTAATTGAGGAAGATTTTACCCTTTCTTCTCCTCCTTTCCTGTTTCCCTCAAAGGGAGCCATTAAATGTGGATCTATTCGTGGTGAAGGATGGGGGAAGCTTTAGGGTGGTTGGTTTTATTCCGGCGGATTATATANGGGAGGAAGCTTATATTCCCACCCTACTCTTTCCAAAAAGGATGATCCTTGAGGTTGGTGGGAGGAAGATTAATATTTATGCGGATGTTTTGGCTNTGACGTTGGATAAGCAGAGAAAGTTTAAGAGGGCTTTTTTGGTGAGCGACACTTATAGCTATTTCGGGGAGAGGGTTGGGGAGATCTTTGGGAAATTGATTTTTACGGAGCCCAGATTTGAGGTTGAAAAGAAGGAGATCGCTAAGTTCGGCAACTTATGGTACGTTTATGTGTTCGTGAAATTTATACCTGCCGCAAGATCATACCCCAAGCTTTTAGCCCTTAAAAACGGAGAAGCTGACACATTTTTCCCCGTTGAAATCTCAAAGTTCTTGACAAAATATCCCCCCAGGGATGACTTTAAGTACAGAAGTTGGTATGACGAATGGATCTTCCTCGGTGAAATATTTGGGGATAGCCTTTAATGTGCGGGATATTTGGTGTATTGGGTGAAAGTTCGGGAAAGGAGGAGGAAATTTTAAACCTTTTGTCCCACAGGGGTCCGGATGATAGAGGATCTTGGAGGGATAAGGGGATATTCTTGGGGCACTGTAGGTTATCAATAATAGACCTTGAGGGTGGAAAACAGCCTTGGGTTGAAGAAGGGAAGGTTTTGATTTACAACGGGGAGGTTTATAATTTCCTTGAGATAAGGAAGCTTTTGGAGGAGAGTGGGGAAAATTTTAAAAGCAGGTCGGATACCGAGGTCGTATTTAAAATCCTTAAAGTTTTCGGTGTTGAAGGGATAAAAATGTTTGATGGGATGTTCGCCTTTGCATTCTGGGATGGGAAAAAACTTCTTCTAGCCCGGGACAGGTTCGGAATAAAACCCCTGTATTGGACTAAAGTGGGAAAGAACTTCGCCTTCTCATCCGAAATAAAACCCTTATTGAACTTACCGTTTACAAAAAAATCCCCAAACCTTGAAGGTTTAAAATTCCACATCACGTTCCTTTGGTGTCCATATCCCCTTACCGCCTTTGAGGGTATATACAAACTACCACCGGGAAACGTTTTAATATACGAGGATGGTGAGGTAAAAATTTTCCCATTTTTCACCCCAAGCATTGACGAAGGAAAGGTTGAAAAGGAAGAAATATTGGAAGCTTTAAAGGAGAGCGTTAAGAAACATTTAATTTCGGATGTCGAGGTTGGAATATTTTTAAGCGGTGGGATAGATTCTTCCGCTATAGCGGCGCTAACCGAAAAACCCCTAAGGGCCTTTTCCCTCATCTTCAAGGAAAAGGATATCAAAAGGGATATATTCTTTCAGGAGTACGAATATGCGAAGGAAGTTGCGGATAAATTCGGGCATAAAATATATTCGGTGGAGGTTGAGTTTAGGGAGGGGGAGTTTGAAAGTGTAGTTTATCATCTAGAGGAGCCCATAGGGGATGGCGCCGCAATATCAAACTATCTACTATCAAGGGGGGCAAGGGGTATGGGTTTGAAGGTGGCACTTGCGGGAACGGGAGGGGATGAACTTTGGGGGGGATACCCTAGGTATAGGGCCATTCTCTTGGCGGAGAAATTTCCAATTTTAAGATTTTTGCCAAATTTACCCTTCTCAAGTGGAAAACTCGGAAGGATCGCGAGGGATATAAACAAATTCAAGGGTGCCCTATCCTATCCCTTCCCTCTAAGGTACTTAGTTTGGATGTCTTACTACCTTGGGTTTCCCGAGGTTTTCAATTATCTATTGAAGGATTTTCCAAGGGGGGATAAGCTCAACTCCTGCATGCTTTTTGACATAAAATATTTCTTACCCGAGCACAATTTACTTTACACGGATAAAACCTCCATGGCTTTCGGCTTGGAGATAAGGGTCCCAATGTTGAGCAACAAACTTTTGGAACTTTCCCTGAAAACCCCATCAAAATTGAAGGTTGGTCCGTTTTCTGGGAAAAAGATCCTCAAAGAAGCCTTAAGGGGAATTCTGCCCGAGGTGATAATAAAAAGAAAGAAGGCGGGTTTCGGGGCGCCCGTTAAGGGTTGGATATCCGGAGTTTTGAGGGAAAAGGTTTGGGAAATAAAAGGTGATCCTCTAATTTCCGAGCTTTTACCCCCCCACTTCGTTGAGTTCGTATTAAACGAAAACCTGAAAGGTAAAGGCTTCACATACCTAACGTTATTTGAGCTACTAACGATCTCAACCTGGAGGAAGGTTTTCTCCCTTTAGAAGGAGTACCTTAAATTAACAAACAGGGATCTTCCCGGTTGAGGTATCTGCGCAGGGTCCAAGGTTTTATACGCTACCGCGTTGTTCAGGTTGTGCACCCCCAAATCCAAGCTCCACCTACCCTTGCCAAATCTCACGCCAAGATCCACTATGAGGAATTCGGGCTTCTTCTCCTCTATATCCGCAACTTCGGAGGCTTTCGCCTGATAGAAAAGGTTCAGGTAAGGTGAAAATTCCCCCAAATACCCCAACCTCAACGAAATTCTTGGTGGGGTTATATTTGAGATCTTCTCCCCTCCGGATCTACCCTCAAGTAAGGTGATGGATGGGTTTATGTAGAAGTTTGAGATTGTTAGTTGTGCCTTACCCTCCAAACCGAATATTTGGGCAATTTCGGGTAGGTTCTTGTAAGAGTAAATTGTATCTCTATCCATAACCCCTTTCCTGTACATCTCTATGAAGTCCCTTACAAAAATGCCGAAGGCAACCACCTCAAAGTTCCTTGAACCAAATGCACCCTCTAAGGTTATACCCTTTTCGGGTAGAAGGTTAGGGTTCCCCTCTATGAAACCCCTGGGCCTCGGCGAATATGCATGGGTCTCAAGGAAGCTTGGGAACCTGTAAGAGCCTATTATGTTACCCCTGATATAGTAATTCCCCAATCCGTAAACCGCCCCAAGGTGTCCCGTCGGGAAAACCCTTATTTCCTTGCTCCCGGAGTTTGAGTAAAGCCCCAACCTCGCCCCCACGGAAACTTCCAATTTCTCAAAATTCCTATTCCACAAAGCGAATGTTCCATACTCGTGGGATGTGGCGTTTTTAAGCTCGTAATACTTAAACTCCCCGTTCCTATAAACCTCTGACCTTACGTTCCACCTACCGAAGTAATCAAACCCCACCATATCCCGAGGAGATCCGCAAATGTCCTCAAAGAAAAGTCGTTCCCAAACCTCCTCGTCTCCCTAACATCGGAACCCCTTACCCTCCTACTTATGGTTCCGTAATTGTGAAAACCCAATTCAAAATTCTTCCATCCAATAAGGGCGAAGTGCTCATTAATCTCTGGGAGATAGTTTATGCCGGTTGTTTTAAAGCTCCTGTAAAGGTCCCTGGCGAGGAAGGAAACCAAGCTCAGCCTTACCCCCCCGTATTCCGCGGAAATAAGGGTGGCGTACTTCCTGTAAGAGGAGTTTTTCGCCTGAATTAGATCGGGACTGTAAAAACCGTTTCCTTTTGTGGTATCCGGGAAGTAGTAGTTGTTGGCATTATATCCACCAAAACCAAAGTACAGACCCTTTATGGGTTTATAACCTAAGTATCCCCCCAAAAGCCCGTTGTTTGAGTTGTAAGAAAGTTTAAATTCGTTTGGCGATCTCGTTCCCTTCAGGAAATATAGTACTGAACCCCCGACCGCATCCGAACCGAAAACGGTTGAACCCCCCTTGATAACCTCCGCCCTTTCCAACAAGTCTGGAACCGCGTAAAAAAGCGAGGGGCCTATCTCCCTCTCTGTGGAGACCCTCATATTTTCCAGATAAACCGCGGTCCTGAACCTCGCCAAACCCCTTATTGCCGGAACGGAACCCGCCACATCCTTCCCCTCAAATACTACACCCGGCACATTTAATGCCTCCTCGGGCTTAGCATAAGGGGTTTGAACTTCCAATTCCTTTATCTGTTCAACGGTTTTGGTCCTCTCCACGTACCTTACGGGTTCGGATTCCACGAGGATCTCCGAGATTTTGTAAGGCCTCTCTTCCAAATAAACCTCCACATCCTGGCATGTTATGACGAATTCCTTGGGCTCGTACCCCACCGCGCTTACCCTCACCCTCTCCCCTTCCCTACCCTTGACCATCGCTTCACCCTTTGTATCCGCGTAAGTTGAAAAGCTCTCCCCCCTTATGTACGCGCTCGGAACCGTCTTAATTTTGAACTCGCAAATGGAGGAAAATAGTACAAGTACCATAGGAGGATATTATAACGGTGGTCCATAACCGAGGTACTCCCGAAGGATTATGTAAGCGGAAAGACTGTCTATGAGGTGCTTATTCTTCTTGTTTATCCTTATCCCCATACCCTTCAACATCTCCTCCGCCTCTTTTGAGGTGTACTCCTCATCCCAAAAAATAACCTCGGACTTGTACCTCACCTTAAGGAAGCAAGCCAAAAAATAAACATCAAACAAAAGTTCCTTTCTTGGGGGTTTCCCCAATACCACCTTCCTGAAGGGTTTTTCCGAGTATATCTTCCCTATACGTGAGAATATATCCTCCTTTTTGAGGTCAAGGGTTTCAAGGGGAAAGGCAACCTTTCCGGATGGGTCGCTAATCGCAAACCCAACCCTCCTCTTCCCGTAATCTATCGCTAGGACCCTAAATTCAGCCTCCACCT
>ConS_8084CDRAFT_1000086_pt1 | contig 10208 bp, 10 predicted proteins | sample ConSprmetagenome_FD_10661 | JGI IMG/M metagenome (IMG submission 10661) | reverse complement strand
CAACGGCTTCATAAGGGTGGTGGAAGACGGCGTGAAGCTGGCAGGCTTCAAAAGCCTCGAGGAGGATCCCATCCCCCTGGTCATAGACGTCTTGAGGAGCTACGGCGAGGTTAGACTTTTACGTCGGCTCGGGGGTTCTAAACAATAAGACATCTACGCGTTTACCTGCTTGTCTCCTCTAACCACTTCTCTATGGCGTCTGCTAGCTCGGCGAAGCGCTTGAAGCCGTCGAGGTGTTCTCTGCCGCAGTCTATAATTATTGAGCCGTCTTTCATGCGGTACACTCTCGGTCTCTTCCCCGTCAGAGCCTCCACCAGCGCCGAGAACCTCTCAGCATAAATCTGCCTGCCTCCCGGCGCGTCGGCCCTGACGTAGGCGCGTCCCACAGCCGCGTTGAGTTTCCCATACCTGCCGTATGTCATTACGTAGTCGCTCCTCACGCCGCCTACCTCCGCTGTTATCCTAATCCTCAGCAACTTTCTGCCGTCTCTGTCCTCCTCAACAGCTTCTCCGTCTATGACCTTCACCTTGTATTTTTCGCCGTTCACCTCGACCTCCTTTTCGAAGTCTTTCAGCGTTAGGGAGCCCCACGCCTTGCCCTCCTCCACGACCTCCTCGGCTTTCTTGCGTACATCTTCGCCCGCCTCCTTCGCCCTCTGGAGTATGTACTTGACGAAGTCTGCCGCCAGCTTCCTCTGCTGTTCATCCTTGCCGCGTACGGAGAGCCGCGCGGCGTAGGCCAAGCCCTCCCTAAGGATCCTCACGTAGCCGTCGCGGCCCTCCCCAGGCATCTTCACCGTGAAATGCTTGCCCTCCTTAAGCCCCATGTTCTCAAGCCGTTGCTTTTCACGCTCTATGCTGTTGGGGTTGGGAGAGCTGAACCTGACCACCAGCGCGCCGTTACGCGTAAGCCCCATGTGGTACATCGGCCAGCCCTCCATCAACGTGACGCCGCTCTCCAGTTTCTCCAGCCAGCCTTCAGCCTTTCCGGCATCCACCCAACCGCTCTCCACAGCCTTTCTGACGATATTGGCGATGGCGTTCCTAAGCTCCTCGTGTCCGGCCGCCAGCTTGTTGGTGGTGGCTACGACGTGCCATTCGCTATCGCGAATCTTACCCACCTCTGCAATGACGCCCGCAAGTCTCAAAAGACGGGCCGCAAGCTCCACGCGGCTCCGGTCCGTCGAGCGGAACTGGAGTCGGATGTCGTCTTTATTCAGATATACGTTGTACTTGACGGCGACGTCTCCCTCCGATATTGTCAAATCGGCGGCAACGAGACCGCGCTCGGTCAGCCTTATGCTGTTCTCATCAAGCCGCACCTCCACCCGGGCCTCCTTCACGAATTCATTGAACTTGTCACTTAAATACTTCCTGCCGTCGGAGGGCGCAGAGGCGGCGAGGAGGCGCTTAAGCCTCGCCGCGTTCTCGCCGGTTGCGGTTATGCGGTATGTGCCCTCCTCTACGTATACCCGCACGCCGAACTTGAGCTCGTCTGAAAGAAGCTGGTTGAGCAGTTGCAACGTGGCTAGGCGCAGAAGCGCGGCTCCTCCGCCAAGCTCTCCACCGACGGCAAGCATAGCCTCACCGGGCCCCACGGAACCGTCTCCCGCTATTGCTGTTGCATACATCTCGCCGAAGATGAGCTTGGCCCTCTCTCTGTCGAACTTGCCTCTCAGCGCCTTGTCCAGCATAATCAGTTCTAGGGCTGGCTCCACGAACTTCCTCACCACCTCATCCCTCGCGCAGTTCCTGGCCAAGCAGTACACATAGGAATCCTCGCCGCTTAGGACGCGCTTAACGATGCCCCACACCTCCTCCCTAGAGACGCCGGCCTCTTTAGCTAGGCTCTCGATACGCTTCTTCGTCCTTTCCTCACGCCTCTCGGCGTAGTAGATAATCGCCCGGGCCAGCTCTTCGGCATGATCGCCGGCTATCCTCCCACCGCTTAACGCCTCCACCGCCTTCGCCAGCCTCACAGCCCTCTCCGCGCGCCACCTGCCGTCGTCCATGCCCCTCCTGGTCTCGGCGAAGTGGACAAGGAACGCCAGCTCGCCCAGCGCCCTCCTCGCCAGTCCCTCCCTCTCCGCGTCGTCCATCTTCTCGGGGCCAATCCAGGGCTTCAACTCGTCGGCCAGCTCCTCGACTCTCTTCAAGACCCAGCTCCAGTCTACGGCGTCTACCAGCTCCCGCCAGCTCTCCACGCGCCGGCCCAGCAGGTACTCCAGCCATCTGCTCTCCCTCAGAATCTTGTCCTCCCTCTCGCGAGGCCAGTACATAGTGGCGATGAGTTTGACGCCCTTTCTCGTGATGTTAGCCTTACCGCTGAACGACTTCGGCCCGCCAAGGAGGCCGAAATACCACCTCAACTGCCAAAAATGAACGGTGGCGGCCGCTATCAGCTTTTTGACGGTCGTCACGTCTGTGGCGCGCCACGCCACATACTGCGGCGCCTTGTCAAACCCCGAGAGGTCTGGCGCCTCCCTCTTCGCCTCCTCCACAAAACGTCTCAACTCCTCGCCGGCGGTCTTGGAGTGGGCCACCTCTTCTATCTTCAGCTCATCAACGTGGGTTTTGACGCCGCCGTATGCCCTAAACACCTCGAACCCCTCCCCAACGCGTCTAAACATGAGGTTCTCGTCGACGGCCCTGCTCAGTAGGTACCTTAGAAGCGCAGAGGCGGCCCTATCCTCCCAGCCCGCCGCACCCACACGCGACGGGTCCACAGCCTCGCCGCGCCCTTTGGCAATCTCCCAAGCCTTGTTGTAGGCGCTCCTCGGCGTCAGTAACACTATATCCGCCAGAGCACCCTCCCCCATAAGCAACATGGCGACATGGCCGTATATTCCGCCTTTGGCGATCGAAAGAAGGGCGGCGTAGGCTTTAGTCCCCATATTGGCGTTCGAGTAGTCCGAAAACCTCTTGTAGCCAGCTTCGGCCAGCTCCTCCGCTTTCTTTACGTCCACCTCCACCAGGGACTTAAGTTTTTCGTATATATCGCGCTTCTGCGAGTAAAGCGTCAACACGGTGTTCAGCTCCCTCCTCACCTCCTCCGCCGCCTCCTCAAGCTTCCTATGCGTCTCGCGGAGTCTCTTGATTTCGCTGGTCGCTACTGTGAACTCTTGTTTCTCGACCAGACCCCTCGCCCATTCGTACCACCCGGCCCACTCCCCATAGGCCTCGGCGTTCTTCACAAGCGCCCTGTAGAGCACAAGCGCCGCAACCACTGCGGCGTCCCTCTCCACCTCGTCTTTGACATCCTTCAGCGCCTCCCTCAACTCCACGAGAGGCTTGGGCAGATTCGTCGACTTGGACAGCTCAAGAAGTGCCCCATACGGCCTCCTGCTACTCTGAGAGGTCTCGCCCCTCAGAGGGGCGTTGATAATCCCGTTGATGATATTTTCTATCTTCTTCTCCTCTTCTTTATCGTCCACCTTCCACCTCTCAGCCAGCGTCCTAAACCTCTCAGCCGCTCTCCCGCCAGCATCAGCCAGCCCAGCCACAAACGGCGCAGAAGCGGCGTAGGCCAGCTTCTCCAGCTCCACAAGACCCCACAGGTTCAACACAACCGACAGCGCAACTGCCCCAGCCGCCGCGGCGGCCATGAGGAAGAGGTAAGCCCTGTGCTCATTCACCAAAGCCAGCACCCGCGTCACCGCCTCCACAAACAGCTCAACGAGGCGCTGAACCGCCACCTTAACCCGCTCAAACACCTCTTTAGCCGCCTCGTAGAGGGCCTTGGCGACTCTCTGGACGTATTGAACAGTCTCTTTGAAGTGCCCAACCTCCGCCAGCGCCACGGCGGAGGAAACAACGGCTTCTGTATACAGCCCGTGATACACCGAATACAGAGCCGCAGAGGGTCCGGCCGCGGCTGCTTCTCTACGTCTACGCCACACCCCATACGCCAGTTTAAAAACAACTATACGCAAGGAAATCCCTGCTATAGACATTCGGCCTTGATTGGGTTAGGAAGTGGCTGGATCTCAGGGAGAGGTTAATCGAAATCGCCAAGGTTATGCGTAGATTCCCGTGGATGGTGGAGGTGGTGAGGCAGAGGCCGATGAGCATCCTCCACCCGTATACGGTGGAGGTGTATGTGGCTAGGGATGGCTCAAATGTGTGCCTCTCGCTCACCTCGTCGAAGGCGTACTGCGCGCGGGACGGCTCGGTGAGGGAGGTCAAGCTGGAGCTGGAGTTCAGCAGATACGAGACATACGAAGACAAGATTAGAGAGGTGTACCGCCCCAAGGGCCTGCTGGCATTTGCCGCGGCGGCGAGAGAATACGTGAAGATACTCTAACCGCTTTTTCTCCAATTTATTTTTGTGTTTAAGAGTCGACGTCTTAAACTGTAGACGCTTTAGGTGGCTTAATTATATCGTCGCTTTTTCCCCTGTGTTTTTCTTCAGTGAGGTGTCTGGTCTGTGGGAGGTCTGGTCGTGAAGACTGCTGAAGCCTCTGAAGTGACTTTTTTCAGAACCACCAAGTTGAACCTACCCCTCTTCTGTATCTCCACGTAGCCCGCCTCGCTGAGCCGCCGGAGGGATTTGTGGACTGTGCTCTTGGGCAGGCCCAGCTCCTTGATTATCTCGCTTTGATACACCACGCCCTGCCGCTCCGCCAGTAGCTTAAGTATGGCCTTGTCCACCTCATGGAGGTCGTCCGCCGCCGCGTCTTTAGGATCGGGCACGGCCCCGTTCTGGGCCTCGGCTATCAGCCTCTTCAGCCTGGCCCGCCCCGCATACGCCGCCACCGCCAGGGCGGCTACCTGCGCGAGCAGTAGGAGGAGGGCTAACATGAGGCTTGTGAAACCTCCTCCTCAAGCTCCAACGCCTCTACTAACGTGGAGACGCGCCTGGTGGCCTCTAGGAAGTTTTTCGCGGAGGCGACCTCGAAGCCCAACTGCTTCAGCGCCTCGGCGAGGCAAGTCTGCGTTGTGAATACCGTCATTTTTCTGGCGGTTTTGTCGTACTCCACCACCGTGAAGCCGCCNACNCCTGCCCGCCTGCTTTTCCTCATCTTCGTCACGTCTTTAGCCCCCTCGACGAGCCACCCCATGTGGAGCAACGAGTCTTTTATGTCGAGCAACACGGAGGAGGCGTCTGAGTCGCAGAGGGCCTTAAGCGCCGCGGCTACCTCCGGCAATGCAGGCGACAGCCTGAGCTCGCTGTCGCCCAGCTCCACCCGCTCAGCCACAGCCCTCACAGCTAGGTACCCCATGGCGAGCTCCAGCTCGGGAGCCCTAAACACCAGGGCGTCGCCTTGGGTGAAAACTTCACACACGGAGGGACCGTAATGCAAAAATTTTAAAGGTTTACACAGCGGCGTGGGCAGAGAGGTGGAGCTGGGGCCCTACTTGCGCTTCAGAGAGAAATACCTAGAGAATATACTAAATGGGCGTAAGCGGGTTACCGTTAGATACGGCATCGTGAAGCCCCGCTTCAGCCTTGTCTATATTGTGTGTTGCGACGCCATATACGCCGAGGCCTTCATAACTAAGGTATACTACACCAAGCTGGGGAAGCTCGGCGACGACGTCGTGGCGGCTGAGGGCCTCGGGTCCATGACGGAGCTGATAAACGAGCTCAGAGAGATATACGGAAACGTGGAGGAGGACGACCCCGTCTCCGTTATATACTTCACCGTTGTGCGGAAATACGACAAGCCGGTGCCTCTTTCGCACCTAAGGGGATAGGACTTATAATACGGCCGAATTATATCTATGCGCAACTTGAAAAAGCTGGTGGGGGCCTTCTCGGGGAGGTACGACTACCTGGTGCTGACCAAGAGCCCTAACCTGGCCTACGCCGTAGGCATGCCGGACGCACTCGGCCTCGTCGTGGATCTCAGGAGCGGGCACTCCACTCTGTACGTCTCCCGCCTCGACTACTCACGGGCAAAGGCCACGACCTCTGTGGACAAGGTGGTTGCCGTCGCCTCGGCGGAGATACCGCCCAGGAGGCCTGGCGAGGAGCTCGTGGTGGCGCCCAGCATACTAGAGGCTTTAAAGAGCGTAGTAAGGGAGAGGGTGGCCTCTGACAACAAGGAGGTGGGGGTCGACGTGTCGGGGGAGGTGGCGGAGCTGAGGGCGGCCAAGGAGGAGTGGGAAGTGGAGCTCATCAAGGCGGCTCTCAGGTAACGGAGAGCGTGTATGTTAAGCTCGGCCAGATGAGGCTGGTGGGCATGAGGGAGCGCGACGTGGCTGGTCTGGTCTACAGATGGTTTATGGAGGAGGGGGCTGACGGCGTGGCCTTCGACCCCATCGTGGCGTCTGGCCCCAACGGCGCGTATCCCCACTACAGATTCGGCGACAGGAGGATAGAATATGGGGACTACGTTGTGGTGGACATAGGGGCCAGGAAGGGGGTCTACTGCTCAGACATGACGAGGACCTTAGCGCCGGGGCGCTTCGGCGTGTTGAAAGACGCCATGTACGCCGTATACGAGGCGGTCAAGGCGGCCGAAAAGGCGGCGCGAGACGGCGTTGCCGCGGCTGAGGTGGACAAGGCGGCGCGGGACGTAATCGCCGAATACGGCTTCGCGCAGTATTTCATACACTCGACGGGCCACGGCGTCGGCGTCGAGGTGCACGAGCCGCCGCGGCTCTTCGCCACGTCTAAAGACGTGTTGAAGAAGGGCCACGTGGTCACGATCGAGCCCGGGGTCTACATAGAGGGCGTCGGCGGGGTCCGCATAGAGGACATGGTATATATAGACGGGGGTGCGGCGGTGCTTAATAGAGTTCCCCACATACTCTAGCGCTTCTTCGCGTATATGCCGTAGCCCTCCTTCGCCTTCTCCACGGCGAAGCCGACGCGCCTCAGCCTCTCGGCGACGCCTCTATAGGGGTTTAGGCCTCTGTATTTGGTACCGCTTTGGCTTACGTAGTGGAAAAGCCCCCCGCCTCTCTTCAGCAGTCTATAGAACTCGCGATACAGCGCCTCGGAGTACAGCCTCTGGGTGGCGTGGCTGAGCCTCGGCGGGTCGTGGATCACGTAGTCGAAAGCCCCGTCTCTAAGCGCTTCAGCAAAGGCGATGCAGTCGCCGATGACTACATCTATCTGGGGGGACCAAAGCCCTCTACTGTAGGGGTTGAAGGCGGCGAGAGTCAGCACGTTTATGTCTATCTCCACGGTGACTACATGTCTCGCGCCTTTTTTCAAAGCCTCTATGGCCGTGTATCCAAGCCCGGTGCAACACTCAAACGTGCGGCCCCCCGCCCTCTCGATTTTCCGCGCCGTGACTGCCAGGGGGTTTTCCAACACGCTGTGCATGGTTATGCCGTCTATCATAAGCGTCGGCGCCCAGCCCCTTCGAAACACACACAGCTTGTAGAACCGCCCCCCCGCTATGGAAAGCTCCCGCCACTGGCCCCCAAGCAGGACATACACCTCGCAGCTCTCCTTGTCCACGTCGGGCAAGTCGCCGAGAGACACCTCGTAAGCAACCCCGCCGTGTGAGAACCGTGCATAGACCTCCGTCGTACTCCACGGGAACCTTCGTGATCTCTAAGTCGAACGAAACCAACTTTTCACCTTTTTTCAGATCCTCTACCTGCCAACGCGACACGACAGGCGCCAAGATGGGGCCCACGGGTGTTACTATGTTTAAAATTTCAACATACCCCCTCCACCCCGTTTTTTCTAACTCATGGAATTAAATTTGGAGGGCTATCTCCTCTCCATGTATGTTCAGCAGATTCGTTACACCCCCGTGGGGGAGTACCTTAGGTTGCTCATTCTTAGGAGGCTGGCGCGCGGCCCCGCCAAGGTCCGAGGAGATAGACAAGCTGGCCGAGGAGGCCGTCAGGCGGCTACACGTGAGATACGACTGGCGGGTGTGGCCCCGGCTCCTCGCCAGGGAGGTTGAGGTGAAAGACGGCTCGGTTGAGCTAACCCACGTAGGTAGGTGGATCCTTGAGCAGACGGGCGAGGAGGTGGCCGAATACGTGAAGAAGACGCTAGGCGTGGCCCTGGGCTAGCACCCTCCTCACTGCTAAGTCGAGCAGAGGTTCCAGCACCGCCTTCAAGCTATTTAGGGCGGCTCCTCCACACTTCTCCAGTATTTGTCTCCGGACGAAGAGAAACAGATGCGGCGCCCTTTTCCACGCCTCGTTTATGGCCTCTACAAGCGGCGAGAGTTTAGATATGGGCATAGGCCCCGCCGCGGTGGTTATGTAGAGATCCTCGGCATATGGGTCGAAGCTAACGTAGGAGATTATAAGGTCGTCGTAGGAGAGCCGGCAAGACTCCCCGAGCTCAACGTTGAGTCTTTCAACAAGGCTCCTCTTCAGCCGGTTCATGAGGGCCCAGTGCAGAGGCCCCAGGTGGTCTATGGACGTGTTTACCTTGACGGGGTCTTTAAAGACCTCTAGAAACTCCTTCTCTCTCTTCCACAGCGGTACGTACTCCAGAGACTTCCTAGCCAGGAGGTCTCTGAACCTGGGGTCCCGTATAAACACAGAGACGAAGTGGTCGTCTGTGACCTTCCACACCTCGTCGGCCTCCGCCTTCCCCGCGACGAAGCGGGCCAGGTCGCAGAGATATTGACAGATAGCCGCATCGCCTCTGTCCTCTAGGCACTTGGCGATGTTGTCGGCCAGTATAGCCCTGCCCATCTCTGTGAAGAGCACCGTCTTGTGGTGTAGATAGACGTGGCGGTATAGGTTATACCGCGTCAGCAGGTACCCCTCCAGGTTCACCCTGGCTTTTTCGTCGAATTGAATCTTGTCCTCCGCAACCTTCAAGTTCTCCACTATTCTTTCAAGGTCGATATGTGTAAAGCTTGTACCTACGGCGGCGCCGGTGAAGTATATATCCCTCATTATGTAGTCGAGCCTGTCTGCGTCAAAGACGCCGGATATTATGTTGCTGAGAAGCCTATATTTCTCGCTCCGTCCATCGAAAAGGAGGTCCTTCACGAGCTCGGGGTCGTAGCCCAGCTCGGCTAGTCTAGGCGTCAGCTTCTCCACCAGCAGTCTGGTGGTCACCTCGTGGGGCTTCGCCACGTCGAACTGCGCCAGATCCACATCTACGCACCCCCTTTTGACGGCCATGTGGAGGAGCTCGCGCGTTAAGGCCTCGAAGGAGTGTGAAAAGGGGAGGTGGCCCAGGTCGTGCAGAAGCGCCGCCACGCGCAGGTGACTCAGCGCATCCTCGTCAAACGCCTCCATCTGATGCAAGACGCGTTCGCCTATGAGGCTGGCGACGTGCATCACTCCCAAGCTGTGGTCAAAGCGCGTGTGCACCGCGGTGGGGTACACCAAGTAGACAAACCCCAGTTGCTTTACGTATCTCAGCCGCTGTATCAGCGGCTCCCCGTCTATCAGCTGTATCTCCTCCGCGGTCAGCTTGATAAAGCCGTGTATTGGGTCGCGTATCGCCTTCTTATACTCCACGGCTCAGATAACGCAGATATTTATAACGGAAAGTCACGCACCTCCGTGAAGGTGGCGGTGGTGGGCGCAGGCCCGGCTGGCCTCGCATTCGCCGGGAGATACGGCGACGCGGAAGTCTTCGAGGAGCACCTAGAGGTGGGCCTCCCGAGGCACTGCACCAGTTTGGTGAGCGGCAGATCGGCACAGGGGTGGGGATACCAGAGAGGCTTGTGCTCAACAAATTCGACGAGTTGGTGGTCACAGACCTGGAGGGGCGGCGCATTTACTTCGGCGTCAAGGATAAAGTCTATTTAATCGACAGGCCGGGCCTGGAGCGCTGGCTCGCGGAGAGGGTGCTCAACATCAGGCTGGGGGAGAAGGTGACAGCCGTGAGGAGCGGCTACGTCTACACCTCAGGCGGAAGGCGGTACGGGCCATACGACTACGTGGTCGTGGCGGAGGGCTCTGCCCGCAGGCTCTCCAGCGCCTATGGGCACGTGGTGCGGCTACCGGGTCTCCAGGTGGACGTGAAAAGTGACGTGGGGTTGCGGGGCATAACGGTGGTGTACAACCAGAAACTCTCCAAGGCCTACTTCTCCTGGATCGTGGAAATAGACAGGGGGCTATATAGGCTGGGGCTTGCAGACACGTGTTGCACCGTGGACAAGCTGAGAAAACTGGTGAAACTCGTCAGGGGCACGCCGGTGGGGAAGCCCTTCGGCGGCGGGGTCCTGGCGGGTCCCCCGCTTAAGCGCCTCGTGGAGGGCCGCACAATACTCGTCGGAGACGCGGCCGGCCTCGTGAAGCCGCTGAGCGGAGGGGGCATAATA
>ConS_8084CDRAFT_1000085_pt1 | contig 10217 bp, 11 predicted proteins | sample ConSprmetagenome_FD_10661 | JGI IMG/M metagenome (IMG submission 10661) | reverse complement strand
GAGAAGGGCAGGATCCCCGATGGTATCGTCTTCAGCCTCAGTAGGGCTGAGGCGATACACCTGGTGGAGGAGTTAAAACTCCTCTTCCAGGGAAGAAGGGCTTAAAAGCCCTGAGTGAGGATGCGGGCTTCCCGCCCGCTTTTTATTTAGTCAAACTTGTCAGCCCTGGACCAAGTCTGGAGATGGTCATCCAAGGTAAGTCCGTCCAAAGGGCGGCGCCATCTCCGCCAAAAGGGCTTGGTCTTAGGGTGGAGGCAATATGGGAAAGGTAAAGCTGGTTCGCTATGATGCCATGGGAAAGCCTATTGAAGAGATTGAGGTGGATGAAGAGTGTATCTCAGTGGATAGCTTTGGCGAAAAGTTCTCATTTCGTGCAGACGTGGAATGCGAGGAGTTATACGAAAAGTTAAGAGGGGGCTTCTGGCGTCCAGTTTTGAAAGAAGAAGAGGAAGAGGAAGAGGAGGAAGAAGACAGGTGGTATAGGAGGAGAAGGAGGAAAAAGGAGAGAAACAGAAGAAACAGAAGGCGAAGAAAAAGGTAGCCCATCCCAAAGGGATGCTGAGTGAGGAGGGCCTTCTGGCCCTTTTTGTCAGTCCCGTAAGGAGATGGCCATCCAGGGTAAGAGTGGCCAGAGGCCACCGCCATCTCCTACCTGCCTTTCGGCAGGCTTGCGGGACAGGAGGTAAAGATGCCACAAGTTCTTAGCCTTAAATTTTTAGAAGTTGCCCCATCCCCTTCCAAGGGAGGGCTGCCCTGGGTGATTCCACTCACGGCCTATTCGGAAATAGCCTTTACAACGTCAGACGGGGTAGAAATTAGACTTCGCCCTCAACTTTATGGAGAGGACCTTGTCTTGGGGGTAAACAGGTGGCTTAGCCCCCAAGTCGCAAGGGCTGTCCTTGAATTCCTGAAGAAGGACATACCCAGATTTTACAGGTTGAGGGCGTTCCTCCTCAGTGAAGTGCCTGAGGGCAGCTCTGAAGAGGATACACGGTTGTTCATATGGGAGTCCAGCCCAGATAGGGTTGAACTGTCAAGTGGCAGGGAGTATCACACAGTCCGCATCCTTGAAGGCGGACGTGCCGAATGTTCCTGCCCAGACTTTCAAAACAGGAGGGCGGGAACAGGGACTTGGTGCAAGCATATAAGGGCTTTGCACCGATTTTTGAGGGAGACCTTTTCTCCCAATGCGGTGATGTTCCCTTACTGTTTGCCCCTACAGGAAATAGATGAAGTTCCTCCATCCGCAAAGTTCATAGAGGAACTTGGAGGCCTTTATGAGGTCCTGTCCCATCCAGATGCGGAAAGGGGAAGTTATGCCCGCTGCAGGGATGTGTATGACACTCCCACTCTGGGAGTTGAGTTTGAAATCCCAGGGGGGAGAGGGGCTGAAATGGTCCTTCTTGTGAAGGTAATTTCAGTCCTGAAAAACCGCGGGCTTGTCCTCTCTTATGAGAGGGATGCGTCCGTGGACGGCGGGGAGATAAAGCTTACTCCCTTCCCCGCCACAATTGAGGAAGTCCTCAAAAGAGGACAACTCCTCAAGGACTTAAGAGACCTCGTAAAGGGTCTCTTTGTAAGTTCCGCACCTGCTGGGCTACATGTTCACGTGAACATGTGGCCCTTTAGGGAACGGTTGGGGGAGATTCTTTTAATCCTCCTCCCCTTTGTCCTCCTCTTGCAGAGGAGGTTTAATCTCGCCGCTATCTTTGGGCGTGGGCTAAACTCCTATGCCACAGGGATAGAGGCGTTGGTCCCTCCACGGTATTGGTGGGTGAACTTTATGTCCCTGCCCCATACCGTGGAGATAAGGCTGGGTTGTTCTAAACACGGCGACCCAGTCAAGATATTGCTGATGGCCCTCTTCATGCAGAGGGCCTTTTGGGCAATAATGGAGGGAAGGTTTGAATTGCCTTCCCCTGATGCCAGCGGAGACAAGCTGATCTCCGCTTTTTCACAGCTTCTTTCCGAGGAGGAAAGAAGCTACATAGTGCCTCTACTCAAGGAGGCACTTTTAAGTCCCGAAAGGGACTGAGTGGAGGGGCATGTGCCCCCGCTTTTTGTTTAGTCAAACCCTGCGTTGGATGGGCCTTACTTGGGGGATTACCCCCAGCCCATCCGTCCCTGAAGAGGGACAGCAGGGAAAGGAGGTTAAGCCATGAGGAAAGTCCTTAGCATACCACACTACGACCTTCCCTACGACGAGGAACAGGGGCTATTTTTTGTAGTTCCTTACGTTAGGTATAGTCCTCTTAACAGACATGACTATGTAGATTTCGGCCACCACAGCATTGTGGTGGTGCCAGAAAGCAGCGTTGAACTAAAGGACCTCGTCGGCTATCCAGAAGACGAACCTGAATGGGCATCCTTCTGGACGTATGAGGGAAGCTACGAGGAGGAAGAGTTCTTAGACCTTCCCTTCGTGGCGGATATTCCCATGTATGGTGTTGTGATCTTGGAAGGATATATCACGGGGAAAAAGATACTCGTTGTTCTTGGAGAGGTTTGGGATGACCCTAAACAGTTCAGGGAAGGAAGCCCATTCAGGGAACTTCTCCTCAGAGAGGGTTTTGCGTCTTTAGAACCACCCTCTCTGAAAAATGCCACCATCACCCTTGGTGGAGACCCAGAGTTTGAGGTGGTAGACCTTGAAAGCGGGGAGATAATCCCTGCTTACAAGGTAGATGTTTTTGAAGAGGGCGAAGATAAGCCCTTTTCAGCGGTGGGCACGGATGGAAATGATGCTATAGCGGAAATCCGTCCAAGCCCACATAAAACTCCCGAGGGCTATGTGCGGGAGGTTAGGTCTATTCTTGAGGANAATCAGAAAGANAGCCCCTTGGATAGACCTGTCTGTGGAGGGGAACAAATACCCCCTTGGCGGGCACATTCATGTGGGTGCCCGAGATGACTTAACAAGGAGGGTCCTCAAGAAGAAAGTAAGCGTCTTTATATCCGCCCTTGATGACTTTATTGGGAAGCTGTTGCTTCCCACGTCAGGGGCTGCNAGGGGCAAGTATGCGAAGCTTTTCGCATACGAGTTAAAGCCCTATGGCTGGGAGTATAGAACGCCNCCAGCCAGCATCTACGGAGACATGGAGGTTCTCCGTATAACCTACAAGCTTACCCAAAAGCTTGTAGAGAAATTACTTAGGGAGGGAAAACTCTCCTACGAGGTGGGAGAAGGAGGCACTCCTCCCTTTGAGGAATACCTTGCTTTTCTCACAGAAGAGGAGGCAAGGTATTTCCTGGACTTCCCAAGGAGATGGGAAGAGGGTCTTGTTCCAAGAACCCTCTTCCAAGCGGCCGTTGCGGTCGCTGAGTAAGGGCCTTTTGGCCCTTTCACTTGTAAAACCAAGGTCAAGCCACGGGTCAGGGAAGGTCATCCAAGGTAAGTCCGTCCAAAGGGCGGCGCCGTTCCTGTCCCCAAGGCTTGTCCTTGGGAGGAGGTAGCAATGAAGAAAACGGTTTCCCTCAGAAGAAAACTAAATCTCACCCTCTCTCCCTATGAGGGGGTGTATATCTACTCCCTCCGCTATGTGGAGGGAGAGTTCTATGACTACGAGAACTTGCCCAAGGTGGCGGTTCTCGTAGCAAAGCAAGGATCCACGTTTCTGGACCTTGCTATCAACTACACCAAATATCTCGGGTGGGCAACCCTTGAATATGTTGTCCTACCCGAGGACTGGGAGGATACATACGATGACTTTGTGTATGAGTATGACCTCCCAGAGTTTCACGGTCTTGCTTTGAAAGGTGAGGCCGTGAGGCTGATAACCGCCAGAACCAGAAAAAGGATTCTGGTGGTATCAGAAAATGCGTGGCAAAGCCGTTGGGAGGAGGTGAAACAATACCTCCTTAAACATGGCTATGCCACGACAGAACCTCAACAACTCGGGGAGATCTCCATCACCCTCGGTGGAGATCCAGAGTTTGAGGTGATTTGGGAAGGGGAGGTTGTTCCCGCAAACAGCCTCCTCATCTTCAGAGATGGGGACACTGATGACCCCATCGGAACGGACGGGGCGGCGCATACTGCCGAACTCCGTCCAGATGCCGCATACTCCGAGGAGGAGTATGTGGAGAATTTCCTTGCCCTCTTGGAGGAGGTCAAGGACGAAGGCGTCCTCCTGTCCGTGCAGGGGGACACATACCCATTGGGAGGCCACATTCACATAGGGTCTCCCGATGAATATATCGTCCAGGTCCTTCAGGACGAGGTAGAACGCTTCGTCCAGGTCTTGGACGATTTTGTGGGAAGGCTTCTCCTTCCCACCTCAGGTAGGGCCAGAGGTAGTTATAAACGCCTCGGTGCCTACGAAATCAAGGACTACGGGTGGGAGTATAGAACTCCACCCAGTAGCTTCTATGCGGACCTTGAGATGGTCCGCATCACCTACAAATTAGTCAAGGGTCTCGTGGAGACCCTCCTCAAAGAGGGGGAAATCTCCTACGAGACCCTTGAGGATGGGAGGGCCAAACCCGAGGAGTATCTCCGCTTCCTAACAAAAGAGGAGGCGGAACACTTTTTAGCCTTCCCAGAAAAATGGGCAAAGGGAGAGATAATTTCCCTTGTGCCCATGGGAGAGTTCCCACCAGTCCTTTTCGTTTTTAGGGACGAGTGGGATGATGATAAGGCGTGGGTCTTTAAGGAGGCCCTCAAGGACCTGCCCGTAGAAAGGCCTGTAAGGATTGTCCTTTATGGGCTTGCGCAGCGCAGGGGAGACTACTTTACCCTCCCTACTGCGCCAGAGGAGTGGCGACTGAAGGAGGAATTTCCTAAGGCGCCATTTGTTAAGGGTGCCATTCCAGAAATCTGGGTTGGCATTCCCTACAGGTTCAGGAAGGAGGAGGAAATTCCTGAGGGCCTCCTTGATGAGTTTGTCAGCTGGGTAGAGGAGTATCTCGCTCAGCTGAAGCTATTAGCGACCCAAGAGGTCGCTGAGTGAGGGCCTTTTTGGCCCTTTCACTTGTCAGCCCAAGGTCAAGTCTGGAGATGGTCATCCAAGTGGAGGCAATATGGGGAAGGTAAAAATAGGTCTGTATGACGCAGTAGGCAAGTTGTGCGAGGTTATTGAGGTGGATGAAGAAGGTCAGCATTAAATGCGAGGAATTGCAGGAAAAACTAAGAGGTTGGATAGTTGAGATGATTCCCGAAGAGGAAGAAGAGGAGGAAGAAGAAGACAGATGGTATAGGAAGAGGACAACAAGGAGAAAATGGCCCTTTTTGTCAGTCCCGCAGGAAGGTGGCCATCCAGGGTAAGACTGCCCAAAGGGCAGCGCCATCTTCCTCCTACCAAAAGGTAGGTTTTGCGGGACAGGAGGTGTCTCATGCTTCAAACAGCAGTAGTTTGGAAAGGCGTCATTCACGAAGGAGTGGTTCTGAATGAACTCCTTTACGTGGATGGCGATGTGTTCTTGGGCGGGCAATACCTGCCTCATGGGACGGTCGTTGTCGCCAAAAAGGGCACACGCCTTCATGAGATCTGTGGAGTGGAAGGAGAACTTGACCTGGGATGGGTCCAGCTTATACCCGCAGGGAACTCTTGTTCTGGTCTTCCAAAATACGTGGGCACCTACCTTGAGGAAATTTTGTGGTTTAAGGACGGCAAAAACGACATCATCGTAGTGTCGGAGGAGTTATGGGAAAAGCGTTGGGATGAGGTGGGAAGGTTTCTCCTCTCCACAGGACTGGCTTACTACGAAGGCTGGATCTTTGAGTGTCAGTCTGCATCCGTTCTCCTTGGTGGCGATCCAGAATTTGAGGTGTATGCAGATGGAATACTCCTCCCAGCATACTTCTTCCCTATCTTTGAAGGTCTAAGTAATTCCATAGGCACAGATGGAAACTCCGCCATTGCAGAACTCCGCCCTCCTCCTTCATACAGGCCAGAGAAATACGTGGAAAGCTTTATGTCCCTTGCGGAAAAGGTTGGAGAACAGGGTATCCTCCTGTCCGTCAAGGGAGATACATACCCTCTTGGCGGGCATATCCATGTAGGTTCTTACAACGAGTATGTAGTGGAGGTTCTCAGGGACAAGGTGGAGGAGTTTATCTCTGTGTTGGATGATTTTGTGGGGAGGGTCCTCCTCCCCACGTCAGGGCCAGCCAGAGGCGAGTATGCACGCCTTGGTGCCTATGAATTGAAAAAATATGGATGGGAATATCGGACGCCCCCATCCAGTTTCTATGCGGATCCAGAGATGATCCGTATAACCTACAAGTTGGTAAAGGGTCTTGTAGAGAGTCTTCTAAGGCAGGGCAAACTCTCCTACAGGACCCTTGAGGATGGGAGGGCACGGGAAGAAGAATACCACCGATTCCTTACAAAAGAAGAAACCGATTACTTCCTTGCCTTCCCGCAGCGCTGGGCAAAGGGAGAAATCTCTCCCTTCGTGCCAGTAAAAAGTTTAGCAGCCTTAGCAGCCGCTGAGTGAGGGGCCTCTCGGCCCTCTATTTGTCAGCCCGAGACCAAGCTGGGAATGGCCATCCAAGGTAAGTGTGTCCATAGGACACCGCCATTCCTCCCAACAGGGCTTGGTCTTTGGGTGGAGGAGTCATGAGGAAGATGGTCCAGCACAAAGGACTCAAATTCAAAGCCCTCTACTTTGTAGAGGGTAAGGCTACCTTCCGTGGCTACAAATACCGCCCTGATGGGACGGTGTTTGTGGTCAAAGAAGGTTCAGTCCTTGAGGATGTTGTGATTCCTCGGGGGCTGGACGGAGTGCTTGATCTGGGATGGGTCAAGCTTGTGGAACCTAAGGTTCCAGAGGATTGGCTTTCAGTCTGGAGTTATGAAGAATACCTCAAAGAGTGGGACCTCCCCATGTTCCAAATGGAAGAGAAAAAAGTTGAAGCCATCTGGCTTATGACATTCAAGAGTAAGGTTTACCTCGTAGTGTCTGAGAGGTCGTGGGAAAACAAGTGGAAGGAGGTGGAAGAACTCCTCCTATCCACAGATATAGCACGGTAAGTGCTGAGTCAGGAGGGGCTTCATGCCCCCCTTTTGTCAGGCCTGCAAGGAGATGGTCATCCAGGGTAAGTCTGCCCAAAGGGCAGCGCCATTTCCTGCCGCCAGTGGCGGTCTTGCAGGTCGGGAGGAAAGCATGATCAAAACCCAACGCATCCACATTCCCATCCGTCCCTCTCCTATTTGGGACGGAGACAGGGTTTTTGAAGCCCCTGGGGGACCTATGGTCTACCCGATTAAGGCTAAGGACATTACTGTCCCTAACATCTTTGGCGGCACTGTCCTTGCCAAAAGGGTAGAGTATGTGGAGGTGAAGGTCTCCAAGAGGCTTTCATCCTCCATCCAAGTAGAAGTCTCCCAAAAGGGACTTCTGGACTGCGTAGGGCTTGTCTCGGGCGGGCAAGTCCTTGCGGTGGTGGGAAGAGGGTCTGAACCAAAGAGGACCCTCGTGTTTTTGGAACCTCAGGCCTTAAAAGACCCTGAGGTGTTTGAGGCCCTTTCAGGGCTTCTTTTGAAGGAAGGCTTTGAAAGGGTGGGAGTATCCGCCCACCTCAAGCTTGGTGGAGAGGCCGAGTTTGAGGTGGTAGTGGGTGGCAGGGTAGTTCCTGCCGAGGATGTGTTTCCTCATGAGGAGGGCTTTGAACCTCCCGTGAGGGCAGAGGGCTGTGTTCTGAAGGTGGAACCCGATATGGCAGATACTCCTTTGGAGTATCTGGAGAACTTCTATGCCCTGATAAAGGGCATAGACTGTGCCTTGTCCACCAAAGGCAAGGTCTATCCAATTGTGGGAACCATGTGCTTTGGTTCCCAAGACAAAGCAGCCCGCAATGTCCTAAGGATATTTGCCCAGGACATTGTTAGGGTTTTGGATGACTTTGTGGGCAGAGTGCTTCTGCCCACCTACGGAAGGGCCTGCTGGGAGGAAAAACTGGCAGGTCTTGGAAACTATAAGCTGGCCTCATACGGGCTGGCTTATAGAGTTCCCGCCAGCATCTATGCGGAGGTAGAAACCCTTCGCATAGTCTATAAGCTGGCGAAAAACCTGTTGGAGACCCTTCTCAAGAAAGGAGAAGTCTCCTACAGAACGAGGAAGGGCTACCCTCTGAGGGAGGAGTATATGCGTTTCCTCTCCGAGGAGGAGGTAGATCTTTTGATGTCCTTCCCTGAAAGATACAGGGGAGGAGAAAAGCTTGTGCCTGTGGAGGTCCAAAGCCATGTTTAATTTCTTCAGGGACTTCCACAGAGTGCAGAGGATAGCCTGGGGGCTATTCTATCAGCCCCCAGCTTATGCGATAGGGCTTGAAACCCTATCGGTGAAGGAGTTTGCCACGGGTGAGAATGTAATGCTTGTGCCCGTGGGCAAACTCTATGTGCGGGACATCAGGGTAATAGATACCCTTGAGGTCCCTCTGACCCTGCAGCGGGAAGGCTTCATTATTCCTGTGGAGGATAAAGACGGCCTTCCTGTCGTTCAGGTGGTAGCGGATGGGGAGGTCGTCGCCTTGGCGGGACAGAACTTTCTCATCTTAGACCCGATAGCACCAGAGAAGGAGGATAAGCAGCTTGTTTTAGTCCTTTCCAAAGCCCTGTCCCGCCTAAATCCAAGCACAGCGGCAATGCTGTGCTGAGTCTTGCCCCTTTGGGGGCTTATATTCCCAATTCCTTTTTTAACCATTCTCTTTCTGGAAGACCGTGCAATGTAGTGTGATAGTAAGCCATAAGCTTAGAAGTCAGGTCTGGTGGAGGGAGGACAAACCTATTAGAGTGAAGAAGTTTGAACATATAGACCGTATGGACTGTGGCATCGGTAAGAAGGCGCCTCTCAAGGGACTGAAAGTTAGCTGGGTATCTTTCTTTGAGTATCACGCCCGCAAGGAACACCTCCGCAAGGTAAATCGGTTCTTCTTCTTTGGCTTCACGCAAAACCTCGCTTATGAAGTGGGCGGAAAAGTGGTCATTGTCTGATTGAAAAGCCAGACGTTTCCTACGCAAACGCAAAAACTTGGCAAAGACACCCCAATAACCCTCGTNNGACCCTTTAATGCTTTCTCTTCCTGTTATCTCCCCAAGTGCCATAACAATGGCGGTGTAGTGAGGAATCGGGTTGTTCTTCCACTTTTCATAAAACACCTCATAAGCCTTAGAAAAGCCCACCTGCTTTATGAGGTTGATAGCGTAGCTGTCAATGTTTGCAAGGTTTAGCACCCTCATAGGAGTTATTTTAGCGGGATTTTGTCAGCCCAAGGTCAAGCTTGGAGAAGGTCATCCAGGGTAAGTGGTGCCATAGGCACCCGCCTTCTCCTCCCCAAAAGGGTTTGACCTTGGGTGGAGGAAATATGGCAAAAACAGTAAGCCTAAGGAAGGGCATCTCCTACAAAGGAGTGTGCCTGAGGAACCTCCACTATGTGGAGGACAGCTTTTGGGATTATGACTCCTTGCCCAATGGAACAATCCTGGTAGCAAGGAAGGGGGCAAGGTTTTATGACCTTGTCAATTACGGATACTTCGGGTGGGCATCCTTTGAGGAGGCCTCCCTGCCCGATGATTGGGAGGGTTCCTTTGATGATTATGTATGGGAACTTGACCTCCCAAGATGGATAAGGGTGGGCAGTTCCCTTGCCCGTGCCCTTAACAACGAGGGCGTGATTTTAGAGACCGTCAGAACCGAGAGACGGTTTCTGGTGGTCTCTGAAGAGGTGTGGGAGACCCGCTGGGAGGAGGTGAAAGAAGGCCTCCTTGCCCACGACTGGGCCACGCCTGATGTGTCTCAACTCGGGGAAGCCATCATCACCCTTGGTGGCGACCCCGAGTTTGAGGTCTATAAAGATGGAGAGTTGGTTCCCGCAAGCCAGCTTTCCATCTTCAGAAACGGCGGGCTTTATGGGTCCGTCGGAACGGACGGGGCATCATCCACCGCAGAACTCCGTCCATCTCCAGCGTGTTCCCCAGGGGAATACCTGGAGAACTTCAGGGCCCTTGTAAAGAGGGTCGGTAGAAAAGGTATCCTCCTCTCCGTCAAGGGAGATACCTATGCGTTGGGAGGCCACATTCACGTGGGCTCCTCCAACCAGTATGTTGTCAAGCTCCTCAAGGACGAAGTGGAAAAGTTCGTTGAGGTGCTTGACGACTTTGTGGGGAGGGTCCTCCTCCCCACGTCAGGAAGGGCACGGGGTGGATACGCCCGCCTTGGTGCCTATGAACTGAAAAGTTATGGATGGGAATATCGGACGCCCCCATCCAGTTTTT
>ConS_8084CDRAFT_1000082_pt1 | contig 10316 bp, 10 predicted proteins | sample ConSprmetagenome_FD_10661 | JGI IMG/M metagenome (IMG submission 10661) | reverse complement strand
TAAGCTAGTCGCGATAAAACCAAAGTCGATTACAAGGGCGATTATTAATCGTTATCTCAGGGTTGTTTTCAGGCATCCTAGTTATGCCACAGGTTTCTTCACCCCAATAGCTCTCACAGTGTTAAATCTTCTATCGGGCCCGCACTCTTTCATTGAAGGTATAGTAGTTGCTACTGTAGCAATGATTATTTACCCAGTGCTCATGTTAAGCGTTGAGGCCCACGGACACCTACTAACGGTTTCCCTACCGGTTAATACAAGCGTGATAACTCGCTCAATCCTAATTACCGGGGTAGCCGAGTATTCAACAATCTACACTCTTACACTGCTTTATGCAGGACTTACCAATGGTTTAGCGGTTTCAATAGTGCTGGAAGCAATGTCACGATACCCCTGGTAATAAGCCTGATGATGTTGGAAATATGGCTTTTATTTAAAATGGAGGGGGAGAACTTGTTCACAGGCACATTTTACATGAAGATTTCGAAGACAGTAATTATCTACATAGTTTTGTCGGTAACCGTTATAGCACCAGTCTGGGGGTCGTATTTCTTCGCATTACTCGTCCTGGGCGGATTGTACAAGACTTTAATTCCTCTGACGCTATCTCTCATAATCTTGATCGTCTCAACACGCTTATTTCTAAGAGTAAAATAAGTTTCTACTGGTTTTTAATAAACTATTGATCGTGAAGACCCTAAAGCTCGAGGCCGTTCATGCTTAATGTTTGAAAAAGTATGGGGGACCTTGAAGAGCGAAATGCCTGGATGTTTCACTCTATCTTCTCAATTCGTATCGCGCCTACAGGGCAAACATCGGCCCCGCTTTTAGCACACTCATATAATTCCTCGGGTATCTCCCCGATTGATATGTCATTGGTTGTTTGAACACTGTATTTTGCAACTACCCGGTTCTTACCATTATCATCCCCCAGCTCGAAAATCTCTGGACATGCTGCAGGGGCGGCCCCGCATCCTAGGCAGGCAACTCTGTCTACTATTACCCTGTATTTAGCCATTCTAACACCAAATCTATGTTATTGAATCATAAATTATAAATATTTGTCGACCCGGGTAATCTTTTAAAGACGACAGAGTTGTGAAAGAGTTGAACCCTATCATTCTCGTAGGATAAAATCTACTACTGGTTTAAGCATGTTGTGGCTTCCCGGCTTGAACATTAAAGGTGTATTTAGAATTTCCTTTGGCTTAAAGATTGAGAAGAACCTGGGGGTAACGAGATGAGAGGGATCTACAACTCTTTGGGTTAAGTACTGTAAAACACTTTTCGTGGTTGTCCTATCGTATATGAAAGCCCTGCCGGGAGTAACCGTTATTATTAGATCAACATGCTCTGCTAAACCAATGCTAGGGATGACCGCGTCGTTGAAGCTTTCCAACAAGACTATATCGTATTTCTCCAACAGGGTGTTAAGAACCTGACTCGTAATTTCATCGATCCTTTGGCTCACCAGTAGCTCGCCGACTTCTCTTAAACTTTTTTCAACAGCTCCTAACTTTTTCTTCAAGATCTTTACTATTTCTTGAGCATCTCTGACAGTCTTCTCCACGTTCTCCTGGATCGCGAAATGGATTGTTTCTCCGCGGGTGTAGTGTGAGATACGCCCTAGTACCAGCTGTGGAAGAAATGATGATGCATCATCCAAGTATTTTTCAATGTTGGAGACATAGTTAACAGGATCTAATGGGGCAATGGCTAGCGCGATCGGGTTTAAAAGCTCTGGGGGCTCCGCTGTTTCCCTGAAATACATGTATGCATCGTTTCCCACAAGCTTTTTCATCTTAATCGAGTACTTGATTGTTCTAGCACTAAACCAGATGTTATGGGCTGCTACAGGTTTATAGGGTACTGCATTCACGCCATTCTTGGCGAGGGTTTTGAAAAGGCTTATCGTAAACCATGTCTTCCCAGAATCATAAGTGAGGAGGCCGTTAACAAGTATAGTTTTCTTCCTCAAGCTACCACCCTGTAATCATATCAGCCCGTACAATTCCTTGTTTAATAATTTCACAAGAGCCATAATGGTTGCCGCATAGCTTAACATGTATCTTTCCAGCCTTCCCTTTGTCAAGAACCCTATAAGTCCCTGTTTCTCGCCAATTCTTTCAACACCGGTTAAGTATTCCACAGCCTCCTCCAGCTCCTTATACTTACCTGTTAAGATCCACTCGTAAAACCTTCTGGGGACAGGGAATGAGGGTGAGAAACCGTAGGAGTAGGAACCGTTCTTCTCTATCACATACGATATTTCCACATCAAAAGGTTCATCGTTTACAACATAAAATCCAGCTTCAACCCCAACCGCGTAGTCACACTCGGGCTCGAAGCAACCCTTAGCACGCTCGAGAGCACCTTTTAATATTTCATTCAGCCCCAAGGGTTGAGGGGGCACACTGATTGGCACCTTCCTAGGAACTATCTTGGATACAGTGAAAAATTCTTCGAAGGCGGTTCTGACACCCTTTATCTTAACAGGGTTTAAAGACCCAATGCACAGCGTTATACTCATAAAATTAACCCTTGAAAAACCTAAATTAGTTTCGCAGGGAATATATCTTTTTAGGGATCCTATGAAGGCTTATGTCGGGACGAGTGGTTGGCTATACGATTGGAATGAAGAAGCTACTTTGGACTGGTATGTTGAATTCAGCGGGCTGAACGCTGTCGAATTAAATGCCAGCTGTTATAGGTTTCCATTCCCTAACCAGGTGAAAGCGTGGAGTAGGAAGTCTAAGGATCTAAGATGGTCTGTGAAAACACATAGAAGCATTACGCACTTGAGGAGGCTCAAGCCTGAGGCTCTGAATACTTGGGAGAAATTCAGAGAACGTTTCAAACCCTTGGAGGATAAAATAGATTTCTACCTTTTCCAACTCCCACCGAATTTCTCCTGTAAGGGGGAGAATTTATCAGGCATAGAGAGATTCTACGTGTCAACCGGATTGGGAAGAAGGTTTGCTATCGAGTTTAGGCATTCAACGTGTTTTAACAGTGGTGTCGCGGAATGGGGAGAGAAGCTTGGTCTCACTATAGTTTCCATAGATGCACCAGTAGCCAGGTGGGTAGTAGCCGCGAATAACGTGCTCTACATGCGCCTACACGGATCAACAGACTGGTATGGCTATGAATACTCGAAAGAGGAGCTCGCCGAAATAGTCAAGCAAATCATAGATCTACAGCCTGAAATTGTTTACGTTTTCTTCAACAATGACCACTGGATGCTAGAAAACGCGAGGCTGATGAAAAACCTTCTTGAGCATCTATAAAGGATTACGTCTTCTCAAAACATGTTACTTTCTCAAAGCCGGAGTTCTCGCTGGCTCTGAAATACTTTTTAAACAAAGGTCCAACCTCGTCGAGTATTTCATCGAGATGCTTAAGGGCATCTATGAGTTTGATAACAGAGTCTTTAACCAGTCTCTTCCTCGGGATGAGGAAATCATACTCCTCCCATGTTAACGGAATGAAGTCGAGGCCGAGTAATTCCGCTACATAACCTACTGCTAAGCCTGCATCGGCCCTCCCCTGCTTAATCGCTGTTGCTACAGCCGTGTGTGTTTTAACCTCGTAAGTGTATCCGTTAACTATCTTGCTGATCTTGCTGGGGTCTAACCCCTTTAAACTAGCGATTCTTTTCAACGCCATGTCGAGATACACACGGATTCCGGATCCCTTACTCCTATTCACAATCCTGACATCGGTTCTTAGAAAATCCTCTATGGAAGTGATGTTTTTGGGGTTGCCCATCCCTACTATAATTCCTATGAGCCTGTCATAACCTCTGATCAAAACGGCTTTATCCTCGAGCCCATACTTCTTGAGAAACGGAGTATTATAGCACCCGGTCTCTTCATCTAGCAAGTGAGTAGGAGCAACGTCGGCCTCACCTCTCGCCGCAGCTTTCCAGCCACCGGTGCTACCCACGTTGAGAATTCTTGAAGTGCTAGCTGATCCTTTGAGCCTCAGTATCTCCGTTAACAAGGGATCATTACTGCCTATCACGTTTAACCTGGTTTTCTCGGGTAGATCGCGGAAAAGGTGAACTCTTACTTGTTCACCCTCCATGACAACGTCCACGCTTTCTTTCAATTCCACAAACCCATCGCTGAGTATTAGGGGTGATACGGCACCGCTACTCATAGAAACGGGGTAGGCGGCGTAATTGTTTTCAGACTCAGTCAGCATGACAGGTATCAGCCACGTCTTACCAACCTGTTTCCTTATCTGAACAGGTATTACAGCATCAATAGTTTTGACGTTGCACAATCCCCCAGTGTAGAGTTTTACAATCTCACTAGCAACTCTCACGAGAATCATGTAACATGAGAGCGGGAAACCTGGCAGACCTATCAAGAGTTTCTTATTGCTCGTTGCTATAACCGTGGGCTTACCAGGCTTTGCTTTCAAGCCGTGGACAAGTATTTCCCCTATATCGCTAAACACTCTATAAACCAGGTCTGAAAGACCCGCGCTGGTTCCACCGCTTGTGAACACCATGTCATACTTTTTTAAAGCATCTTGAACCCTATTCCTAATCACATCATAATCATCGGGGAGTAGCCCCCCGTAGTAAGCTTCGACACCATGCTCCATTAGGTAAGAAGTTATCAAGGTACCGTTGACATCGTATACTTTTCCAGCCTCTAGGATGCTCCCTGGTTCAACAACTTCCTCGCCTGTTGAAAACACTATCGCCTTAGGCTTCTTGAAGACCTCGACTTCACTAATCCCTAAACCAGCAAGCAAGGCTAGGTGACCGTGGTTGAGCAGTGTTCCCTTGAAAAGCACAAGGTCTCCTGAAGATATATCGCTCCCGGCTGTTGAAATATTTTCTCCGGGAGGAGTCGCTCTATAAACCTTCAAAACATTCTCGTCTCTTTCAACATGTTCCTCCATAACCACACTATCGTAGCCTCTCGGGATCATTGCTCCAGTCGCAACCTCTACGGCGTCTTTCACCCCGGCCTCTAAAACAGGTTTTTCACCCGGCTTTACACGCCCCTTTATCTTCAGGTAAACAGGCGATAGCTCGTCGCTCCATTCTACGTCAACGCTTCTAACAGCGTAGCCGTCTACCTCGCTTCTGTCGAAGGGAGGGTGGTCTATTGGCGAGTAAACATCCTTGGCTAAAACCCGGTATAAGGCATTGGATAATGAGACTTTTTCAACCCCGGGCGGGCGTGGATCTATTTTTTCAATAACCAACCTGATAGCCTCATCAGGATCGACCAGTGCGTGAAAAATCTTCCTGCTCATAGCCAACTCCTTTTAAACAGTCATGTAATTAATGGATTTGATAAGGTTAAATCTTTTAAAGAGGATTAAAATGCGCGTCGAGGAACTAACGAGCAAGGGATTGCCTGAGAGTTATGTGAGACTTCTGGCGAGAGAAGGTATTGTAGCGTTGAACCCTGTTCAAGCGGATGCTGTTAATAAGGGTGTCTTGGAAGGAAGGAACCTAGTGGTTTCGACCCCAACTGCCAGCGGTAAGACATTGATCGCGGAAATGCTCCTGGTTAAAACTGTTTCAACCGAGGGGATCGGGGTCTACCTTACACCGTTAAAAGCGCTCGCGAGCGAGAAGCATCGAGAGTTTAGCAGGCTCTCCCAGATCGGACTTAAAACAGGTATCACGACCGGTGATTACGATAATCCGGCCGAGGAACTAGGGGATTACGATATCATCGTAGCCACGTACGAAAGGTTTGACAGTCTTCTAAGGCTGAAACCCAGTTGGATTAACAGGGTAGAAGCCATAGTTATCGATGAGATGCACACCATAGGGGATCCTGACAGAGGCCCTATCATAGAAATGATTGTTGCCAGAGCCTTGAAAGCAGGCGTTCAAATTCTTGGACTAAGCGCCACGATTGGGAATCCGCACCAGCTAGCCGAGTGGATTAAGGGGGGACTTGTGGATACTCCCTGGAGGCCTGTGAGGCTGGTTGAAGGATACTACTCTAAGAGCTCCAAGAAAATAATCTTCGATAACGGAGTAGAGGAGAGCGTGGAGATCAATACTGGTGATAGGATACTTGACGTAGTGCTTCACAATTTAGGAATGGACTATCAAACAATCGTCTTCATTCATAACAGGAGAAAAGTCGAAGAATATGCTGAGAAATTAAGCCATAGACTCCCGCCCATTCCTGATGACGAGATAGAGGATTTCACTTCTCAACTTTCAGACGATCCCAGCACTATGGAGAGGGAGGCTCTAACGAGCTTATTGAAAAAAGGAGTGGGTTATCACCACGCGGGCTTGTCGACCGTGGGGAGAAGAGTAGTCGAGGAAGCGTTCCGAAGTAGAGTGTTGAAGGTAGTTTTCGCAACCCCAACTCTCGCAGCTGGCGTGAACCTGCCGGCCCGCAGGGTGGTTGTATCCGTTAAACGCTACGATGCGTCAAAGGGGAGAATGGTAAACATCACCGTGAGCGAGTACAAGCAAATGGCTGGGAGAGCGGGGAGGCCGAGGTATGACAGGGTAGGCGAGAGCATAATAGTTGATGCTTCAAGCGATAAGGAGGCACTGGCCTTCCTGAGGGGGCGTCCGGAGGAAGTGAGAGGAAAGCTGGCCAGTTCTAGGAATCTGAGGATTCACGCCTTATCCTTGCTGGCTTCCAAAGAGGCGGCGAGTATTGAAGAATTAAGCGAAACATTCTGGTTAACATTTTCCGCTTACTACGCGGGTTCGAAAGAGTTTCTCAAGTCTTTTATGGAGGAGACAATCAATTATCTGCTAAACACGAACATGGTGGTTGAAAAGAATGGGTTCTTAGAGCCAACAAGCCTGGGTAAAATCACTTCCTACACTTACTTGGATCCGGCGACCGTGGATACTTGGAGAAGGAATAAGCCGCAGTTGCCCTCAGACGTATACATCTTGCACGTGGTAACGTTAACCCCTGACTTCTCGAGGAGTTCACCATACATACCGAGTAAAATTATCGAGGAGTTTGAAGAAGACGCTCTGGAAATGGGCAGGCATGGAACTATACCATCTCCCGGTAAGGTGGAGGTTGAATATGATGAATGGTTAGCTAGCTACGTTTACGCAATGATGTTAATGGACTGGATAAATGAAACCCCAGAGGATGAGATTATTAGAAAGTACTCGATAGGTTCCGGAGACCTGTTCAACATTAAGGAGACGGCCACATGGATAGTCTCATCCCTTGCTAAAATAGAGAGCGTATTAGGTAATAGGATGATGGCTAAGCATTTACAGAAGCTTTCCATGAGGATTGAAGAGGGAGTTAAAGAGGATGCATTNGAATTAACACGTGTTGAAAACATAGGGAGGATTAGGGCTAGAATACTGATCGAAAACGGAATTAAAAGTATTAACGACCTAGCCGAGACCCCGCTGGAAAAACTCTCCTCACTCCCCAGGTTTGGACCTAGAGTTGCACGTTCTATTAAAGAATGGTTAAGGAGAAGGGGATACTCTGTTAAAGACTATTAAGGGTTTGTTCAAAAAACAGTTTCAACACTCTAGAAAAAGCGCTGAAATCTCGTTAATCAGCTGTTAGGTGGCGAATAGTAATCCCTTTATATTCACTACTGTGAACTTATTTCTGGGTGAATTTTTGAACGAGAATCTGATCATCATAGATAATCCTTTGGCCAAGTACTATCTTACTATGCTACGTAGAAGAGACACGAGGCCNGCTGTTTACAGGGACTATGTTAAGAAAATAGGCTACATAATAGGCTACGAAGTCTCGAGGCTTTTGAAGTGGAAACCCGTATTCGTAGAAACATCAGTCGCTAGAACCGAGGGAATCGTCCCGGGGAAACAGGTCTACATTATAGGGGTTTTAGGCGCCTCTATACCCTTAATGCACGGGATTTGGGAGGCACTCCCCTGGGCGGGTCTTGGAATAGTCGCTGCGAGGAGGTTTAAGGTCGAGAACAAGGTTCTCGTCCGACTATATTATGAACGAGTTCCCCAAGACCTCTCGGAACATACGGCCATAGCAGTAGATCCTACCTTAGCGACGGGTAATACTATGATAAAAGTTCTAGAGAAGCTTGATGAACTGAGATGTAAGGATTACCTTGTAGCCACTATCATAGCGTCGAAGCCCGGCCTTGAAAACTTGTGGAAGAGGTTTCCCGGGATCAGAGTTATTGCTTTAAGCGTGGACCCGGTTCTCAACCAGGAATTTTTCATTGTCCCTGGTATAGGTGATGCGGGGGACAGGTCGTTGAGTTCCGACGAGTTTTAGCCACTCTTCTGAAAATTTCATATACTCCCCGCGACGATCATATTTTAGTTAGAATTGCCTCGAAATACTCTCGGATACGACAATTCTCGAGTTTTGAAATAGACCCAATGCACTCCTCAATATTTTCTACGAATGGAATGTATCCTGCATATTTCAGACCTTCGCTATCGGCGAATGTTTTAAGCTCACCGCTCCCCATGTTTTCAACAAGGATTATTTCGCTGACCCCGGCATCCCTGAGAATTCTCACTAGTCTCGAAACGCTTTGAATTGAGAGTTTATGGGGGGTTGACACGACTATGGGTTTCACCAAGCCTTTGAGATTGTAGATAGCTTCCAACTGTTCATCGCTTAGACCTGGNGGAGTGTCTATGAAAAGTTTTTGCACACCTACCCAGTTCACTATGCTTAAGACTTCTCTCATTACGTTCCTAGCCTCTTCCCCCTTCAGAACCAAGGGGTTATCCTTCGTGAAAGAGATTATAGAGAAGTACGAGAGTTTCCCGATCTTAAATGGTTCCAACCCCTTCTCTTCCCTGTAAGATAGCTCCTCGGGTCTGAAGCCAAGAATGATATGTGTGGAAGGGTTAGTGAAATCGAGATCGAGTAGCCCTGTTGGGGTGTTCTTGAGCGAGGAGTAGTATGACAACAGGGTGGATACGATCGATTTTCCAACGCCCCCCTTACTGCTCAAAACCATGTATACTTTTGGAATCTGCTTCAGTCTCTTAACCGCGCCGTGGAAACGGGGGTCCGAGCTCAACCCGGTAACACCTCTACTATTCTGATGCCTCTTCCTTGAGTTATTGTGAAATCTCTGCTACCGCACCTGGGGCATTTGGCGAAGGCGTGAATGGACTCTGGTACAAAGTGGATTGATTCTCTAATAGCCTCATCCATGGACTCCGGGCTTAAACTCCACCTGAAGCCGCAAGTGTGACACGCGAGCTCCGCGCCCTCATCGACTACTTCCAGTTTCTCCACACTAAAGCCTTTTTCCCTTAATAATTCTTGGAGGCTGAAGGAAAATATCTCCTTGTCTATTGATTGAAGTATTCCAAGCCCTATTTTAAGTGATTTTACTTTTCGAAAACCATTGTTTTCAAGAAACAACACTATCGACTCCGCTAGTGCCCATTCGTGAACCACGGCGTCCACCGTTTAATATTTAATACGCAGTCGCCAATATAAAGAGACTGGAGATTTACATGGCTGAGAGAACCAGCAGAATACAGGGTTTTTACAAACTACCTATGGGGGAGAGGCTGAGAAGAATAGCTGAGATGACGGGTTTGAGCGAGGACGAGGTTAAAACCCTCGGCAACCTAGGGAACCTGCCTCCCGAGATTGCGGACAGCATGATCGAAAACGTGATAGGCGGGATGACGTACCCTTTCGCCATTGCTACTAATTTCAAAATCAACGGGCTTGACTATCTTGTGCCGATGGTTATAGAAGAGACAAGCGTTGTAGCGGCAGCGAGTAACGCGGCTAGGATGTTGAGGTATGGTGAGGGGATAAGGGCTGAGGCCGGCCCCCAGGAAATGATCAGCCAGGTACATCTCGTAAACGTTACAGCACCGCAGTATAAGGCTATGAAGATAATTGAGGCTAAGCAGGAAATCCTGGAGCACGCTAAGCAGCAGGACCCAACGCTCTTAAAATACGGTGGCGGACCCAGAGACCTAGAGGTAAGGGTCATCGATTCACGAATGGGCCCTGTTATAATTGTACACTTGATCGTTGATGTAAGGGATGCGATGGGTGCTAACACTGTTAATACGATGGCGGAGGCCATTGCTCCAATGCTCGAAAAGGTTACGGGTGGGCAGGCAAGGCTTAAAATAGTCTCTAATTACGCTACCAGGAGGATTGTGAGAGCCTGGGCCAGGACTCCTGATGGCGAAGTGGGAGGGTTGGACGTCGCTAAGAAGATCGCGGAGGCAAGTATCCTAGCTGAGATCGACCCCTACAGGGCTGTAACCCATAACAAGGGGGTCATGAACGGGATAATAGCCGTTGCATTGGCGACTGCACAGGACCATAGGGCGATAGAGGCAGGAG
>ConS_8084CDRAFT_1000078_pt1 | contig 10646 bp, 10 predicted proteins | sample ConSprmetagenome_FD_10661 | JGI IMG/M metagenome (IMG submission 10661) | reverse complement strand
GGGCGGGTTCTAATTACGAAGCCTCCGTAGTATTGGGAGATAACGTCTCCAAGGCCCGTTCCTTTCAAAACCTCGAGCTCGTGGGCTTTTTGAAAAGCCTTGAGCAAGGAACTTCCCGTATAGATGGAACTAGTAAGGTTGTGCGCAATTAAGAGGGTGGAGGACAATGCAAAGCCTTTTCCTAAGTTGAAAGGAGATTTCACTGCAACGCCAATCTTGGTCGCGTAGAACTCGCAAACATACCTAGCCTGCTCGTGAAAAACTTCTTGATCGTTCAGCCGGATCACACACTCATTTTCTGCCGGAAACGCAGTGCTAGGTATGGAAATATTCAGCCCGGCTCCAACGCTTCCTGAAAATAATGGACTAGTGCTTAATACTGGAATCCACAATCCTGAAATGTGATGAGGAATCGACAGTCTCATAAAAAATCACTCTTTCAGGAATCTAATTATCATTGGGAGAAGCATCCAGCCGTGCTCAATTAACCCTAAGCTCCCTCTTGCAAACTCTTTTTCGCTGAAAGCCTTCACCCCGTCTGCTTTAATGCCAGGTGCGTAGAATGCTACTGGAACAGGGTCATCCGTGTGTGATTTCACTGAGGGCGGGGTGGAATGATCAGCGGTAACTAATATTGCGGTATCGTCCCTCAATCTCGCTAACATTGGTTGTACATAATACTTATCTATCTCCTCAATCCTCGTTCGCTTCAATGCGACGTCACCGTCGTGACCCGGCTCATCGGGCCCTTTCAAATGCACATACACTATATCAGATTTTTCAAGGGCTTCGAAAGTCTTTTCAAGCCTGATCTTATAGTCAATCTCGGGCTTACCGGTCGGGGGATCCATAACGATAGTCTCCGCTCCAAACGCCCTCCCTATGCCTATTTCAACAGGCATTTCCGCGAGCACCGTGAACCTGCCCCCGTATATAACACCTAAAGGTGTTGCCTGGGGAAACGAGCCTCCAGCATCCCTTAGCAACAGCGCGTTAGCTGGAGGCAGTCCTTGCTTAACTCTCTCTTTATTCACGGGGTGATTGTCGAGTATTATTATGGATTTTTTAACGAATACGTTGGCGAGTTCAGCTGTTGTTTTTGCTTCTCCCGAATTATTCAAAGGCTCTATCCCTTTAATGAATGGGTTAAAGGTCTGGTTTGCTACGCTAACCAATCCAACTCTCTTGTAGGCCGGGTCATTGTTGTCTACCATAGGGGACAGCTTGTGAGTCCTACTTCCGATAACCACTACAGCCCTGTGACCTATGGTTGCGACAACTCTAACATACCCATCGTACTCTCCCAGCTCCATCTTGTCGAGGGTCTCGGCAAGCTTGCGGGCTTCATCAGTCTTCAAGCTTCTGCCAACTCTTCTATCGATGATCCTCAGCGAGGATGGATCTATAGTTGCGAAATTAGCTCTGAACGCTACCTCGTTCCCCTCCTTAATAGGTATTCCAGCCCCCAGGGCCTCTAAAGGGCCTCTCCCAGTATATACTTCGTGAGGATCATACCCCAGCAACGAAATAACGGCTTCATCGCTCTCAGGCGCTATCCCCTTTCCCATGGTATACATTAACCCACACTTTGATTTTGAAGCAATGTAGTCTAGCCCGGGCTTCTCAGCAGATTCGAGAGTAGTAATAGGGTCAGACAACCTATCGCTCATACCATCGAGCACAAGATATATCAACTTCAACCTGAAACCCAAGTTATCACCGTGGTAAATAATCATTTAAAGAGGTAAAATAACATTTGATAAAAAATTCTATTACTCCACCAAGCGGCAGTTGCTTAGACATTAAACCCTTTACGATAAGGCCTGCCAAATTTACAATATAGTTTTGAAAGCCGACACCCCTGGATTGTTCGGGAGGGACGGCGCCCCCACTAAAAGTCGGTTAGCATTATTGTTGATTCACCATTTTACAAATAGTCACGAATTAGGTGAAGCAAATATGTACTGGGATAAACTAGGTTTAGCGAGCCTACACTACCGGCTTCTTGAAACAAGAATATTTGTAAATTTCCTATTCCATGTCACATAAAATGTTTGACCCACTGATTCCATATTTTTAAACATGTATTTACAGTGTAGATTTCCCATCCTTGTAACGTGAATGTTACATGCTTCGAAACTTTAGGGAACACGTAATCGAAGCTTGCTATGCAGGACTTTTTCCCGGGTAAGAATTATAATGAAGAATCATATTAATAGAACTTGAGGTGGGTTGATGGCGGAGTTTGCAATCCTTACTAAAGACTTGACGAAAATATACAGGGGTGGAAACGTTGGGATTGTCTCGCTAAATTTTGCTGTTGAAGAGGGAGAGATTTATGGTTTGATAGGGCCGAATGGAAGCGGTAAGACAACTACTTTGAGAATAATAGCTACATTATTGAAGCCTACTAGGGGAGAGGTTTACGTGTACGGTGTCAACGTCGTTAAAAACCCTCTTGAGGCCCGAAAGCTAATGAACTATCTTCCCGAGGAGGCTGGAGCTTACAGGGATCTCTCCGGCCTCGATTTCATCAGGTTTATGCTTTCGATAAGGTTTTCTGGTAGAAGGCTCGAGGAGGCTGTGAGCGAAGCAATCGAGATAGCAGACCTAGGTAACGATTTGAAAAGACCGATTAGGGGTTACAGCAAAGGCATGAAGAGAATTCTAGCATTGAGCACGGTTTTAGCATCTCATCCGAAATTGCTAATCCTTGACGAGCCGACAAGCGGGTTGGATGTGGAGAGAAGCATTTACGTGAGAAAAATGATCAAGAGATACAATAAAGAATACGGAACCACAGTATTACTTAGCAGTCACAACATGCTCGAAGTAGAATACTTATGCGGAAGAGTTGGAATCCTATACANGGGGANGCTTCTTACACAAGGAACAATTGAGGATTTAAAAACAAAGACCGGTGCCTCCAATCTTGAAGAAGTATTTCTAAAGATAAAGGGTGAAGCCGCATGACGCTGACTCCTTTAATAATAAGGGAGGTTAAAGCGTTCGTTAAAAACCCGGCATTCATACTTAGTTTAGTGTTGTTGGTTGTTCTCTACGGCGCATTGGGTAGAATTATCTCCACCGGGGTTCAAACGGCTGTTGAGGAAACACTTAATGTGCAAGTAGGTGTTGTAGTGAAGGATGATTCAGACTTTGCTGGCAGAGTTCTCGCTATTGCGAACCAAACCAGCGGTGGCCGTCTAAGGCTAGTTGGAGACGTGAGCTCAGGACTAGGCATGTATGATATTGTTGTGGTTATACCGCCAGACTTTACATATAAGGCAGTTAATTTGAACGAGACGCTGGTCTTGGAATCCTACACTAAAATTAACACTATTTCACCAGTAGTGAGTAGCGCTAAAACAGAGATTGCCGCGACCATTGGAGACCTCATAAGAAAGTCTGTGGCCTTCACAATAGCGATTGAAAACAATATTGATCCCTCTTTAATCGACAAACCCGTAGTGGTCAACTCAACTATCCAGTTATATGGCAAAACCATGAGAATGGAGGAATACACGACGTTCTCGACAATTCTAGGCCTCATGCCAGTAATAGTGGCGTTGATCATAGGCGTGAATGCTATGTATGCTTCGCAATTCACAGCTACTGAGAAAGTTGAAAAAGCTTTCGAAATGCTCCTAGCACAGCCCATCCCTCGTAGAAATGTTGTCTTCGCAAAGATCATCGGCTCCATCGTGGCCTCACTACTCATGGGCATCGCTTATATCGTAGGAATATCGCTTATGTTATCAAGCGCTACCACGACTCCCCAGCCGAATACTTCGGAAGCATCTATGAATTTAGCTGATTTCCTTTACAGGAATATCGGCTTTGAAGCCATAGTAGCATCCATAATATCGATAGTTTTGGGATTGATGTTTTCAGGGGCAATAGGTGTAACCCTGGGCTCAATAGTCTCGGATGAAAGAATAGCTGGCGCCTTTACAGCCCCAGTATTATTCGTCTTCTTAGGTGTTGGCTACGCCATGCTCTTCATTGGCGTACCGGTGAACGTTGCCACCGGCGTGATCGCAGGGCTCACTATCGCTCCCTTGCCCGTTATAGCAATGGTTTCAAGCATGGTGGGAGAAACTACGATTTTAATCGTCTCATTAATAGTTGCAGTGATTTCAACATTAAGCGTTATGTCAGTAGCGATGTACGTGTTCAACAGGGATATAGTGGTCCTAGGTTTAAGATTGGGGAGGCCGAAAATTAGAGAGAGAATGTAAATTTATCAAGAACAGCTTGAAGAAGATGTAAAGCCCTGGGCCCGCGCACTGGTCAATCTTTTTTCTCTATATAGTAGTGTTTTTCCTCGGGGAACTTTCCACTTTTCACTTCATCAACATAAGACTTGACCGCGCTGATGATTATTTCCCTTAAATTTGCATACTGCTTGGAGAACGGTGGCGGGCTCTCCGTTAATCCGAGGAGGTCGTGGAAAACCAGAATTTGCCCGTCACACCATGGCCCACTACCGATGCAGATAGTGGGGACGCCGACTTCCTGGGTTACTTCCTTGGCTACGTCAGCGGAGGTGTATTCAATGACGATGGAGAAGACTCCTGCTCTTTCAAGGGCTTTAGCGTCTTCGAGGATTTTTTCCCTCTCCTTCCCAGTGACACCCCTCTTCCTGTAACCACCTATTAGCAAGGCTCTCTGAGGATTCAACCCTATGTGACCCATAACCGGTATCCCAGCTTTCACAAGTGCTTTAACCGTTTCCTCGTACTCTAAACCCCCCTCTAGCTTCACCGCATCAGCACCTGTTTTCATCATTAACCCTGCGTTTCGAACAGCTTCCTCAACACTGGCTTCATAGCTTAGAAAGGGCATATCTCCGACAACGAGTGCTCGGGGCTGGGCCCTCGCCACACTCGAGAGATGGAGAAGCATCATATTCATGCCCACAGGTAGTGTAGTGTTAAATCCGTGAGCGACCATTCCAACACTATCCCCCACCAGGATTATGTCAACACCCGTAAGATCAACCAGCTTCGCGGACACGTAATCATATGCTGTAACTGCTGCGATTTTCTCACGGCTCTTCATTTTCATAATTGTTTTAACATTAACCTTTGCCCCCATCTCCAGCCCCTTCTATTAAATGAATTAAACGAGTAATAAAATAGTTCAACCCTGGAGAACCCAGCTCCCTCGCGATGAATCCATTGATGTAGTCGATCTCGGTTCTTCTCCCTCTTAACAGGTCCTGGAGCATGCTCGACATATTCTCCCTTGTAAGCTCAATATTTTTGTACACGTAATTCTTCAAGTAGGTCCTATCGAACTCGTATCCATGCTTGCGCGCTACCTGTATGAACTCGTCTAGAATTATCTCTACCAATTCCTCCGCGTTTTTACTCAGAACAACCTTGTTTCTCTGCCTAGTCAGCGCAGTCAACGGGTTGACCACGCAGTTTAAAGCCAGCTTTAACCACCTGTAGTATTCAACGTTAGAGGTAATTCTGAAATCCATCCCTCCCCTGGTAAGAACAGTAGCAATAGGGGATAGCTCACGGCATGGTTTACCCGGGCAACCCGCTATCACTGTTTTGCCGCCGTTGTACTTTATTGTGGAGGCGTCCAGCCTTTCCGCTCCAATATATGCTACCCCTACCGCGACCTTAGCTTCCTGAATTCTTTCCGACACTAACTCGTAACTTCCGAAACCGTTTTGAAGCATAACTATGACGGTGTCCTTACGCGAGAGCTTCTTCATTAGCTCGATGGTGGACTCCACATCGTATGCTTTTACGGTGTTGAATATGAAATCACACTCGTCCCACGGTACGGAGGTCAATCTCGGTTCAACTGGGACAGCGTATGCTTCGCTCGACGAAGGCATAACGATATTAATACTCCTCGTACCCAGAATTTTACGGTAACTCTCCTCGGATCGATAATAAATTGGAATCCGGGACAGACCCCCCTTGTACAAGTAGTAGGCCATAATTCCTCCGATGCTTCCCCCGCCTATTATGCAAGCGCTCACGCTCATTTCGCTCACTGTAGCAATAATCTGAGAATGGATTCTAGTTCGTAAAAATCTTTGGTGAAAACATATGTGACTGGTTCAAGCCCTGTACCTCCTTTATCAAGGATTACGTCTGGTTTTCTAGCCGAGACTTCTTCCATAGTTCTCCAGAAACTGGTTAGATCATTGTGAGGGCCTGTGTGCTCTACGTGGTAGACCTTCCGATCCAGCCTGCTCACTACTGAATAGTCATATTTGAAGTTGAACCCGACTTTCTTCGAAGGATTATGTCTCGCAATAATGAGTAGTAGCTTCGCCAAGTGTCTACTGCCACCGAAAAAAGGTTCACCAGCAATCACTATGCCTGTTAATGTCTTAACTATCCTACCGGTTAATCCAATAATATCTGCCTCTGAGCTTGGAGGTTCCGGTGCGTAAACTAAATTGCTACCAACCTCTGGAAGAATTTTAGCCAAACCCGGCTTCGCCATGATCCTCGACAGCATTGTCTTGTAAACTTCGATGTGTGGGTCCTTAAGCAACCCTTTAACACACTCTTCTCTCAGCTCGACGAATTCTCTGCAAGCAATAACCGCTGATAAGTAGCTTACGAACCCGTGAGAGGTTATCACGAACCTCGCATAGTTCCCGCTCACAGCTAGGTCTGCGAGAATCCTGCATTGATGCGTAATAATCTCTTCATCTATCGAGTACCTCTTTAAATTCTCCACGTAGTATTCAACCGGCATTCGAAGAAGCTTGTGTACGAGCGGCTGAGTTATGTTTAGGATTTTAGCGATCCTATGCTGGCTTAACCCTCTGTTTCTCAGCTCGTGAGCTAGTACCCCCCTTATATTGGGTAAAACGATTTCAACGGCTATGTCCTCTATTATCATTTCTTAAAATATCCTCCTGTGGAATAATCTGCCTACTTCTAAACCCTCTTAAATGCTCGTTTTCAATCCTCTTGGAAAGTTTCTCCGCTAATTTGAAAATTTCCTTGATGAAACCAATTTCATATTCAAAAAACTCTTCATATTCCAACATCTCATCAATCAGTTTTACAAGCTGATCAATTTCATTGAAAGCCATTGCTCTAAATTTAGCTTTATCGGCTGGGGTTAGTGTAGGCTTCATCAAGGCTTTCTGTAGAAAAGAGTATATTTCAGCGGGCTCCAATGACCGATACTTTACAGCGATGAGCCTGACCTTAGGGTCTTCAGCCTTCTCCGAGCCACTCTCCGAGTAAACCGCTTCTTCAACGGCATCAATATCCTTAAACCGCCACCAGGTCTGATTGCTCGAAGAGTAGGACTTCTCTATGAGGCCAAACTCCTTCTCGAGAATTCTTACCAAGTTAACAGGGTTGTATGAGAAGCCCATTGAGTTAAGCTTTAGAACTAAGTGTTTAAAGCTGAAATCACCCAACTTGTGGTCAACATTAGGGTCTTTAGCAATTGATAAAGCCGCCTTCAAAACTATTAAACCTTTCTCCCCATGCTTTTGGAGGAAAGAGAAAACCTTTTCCCTTACATCATTGGAAAGCAATCAAAACCCCATTATTACTTAGGCTGGGTAGGTTTTAAAATAGTTTCTCATTGATCAATAATTGAGACACCGGTCTTCAACAGGCTTTGAAAGGGATGTTGATTGACTAAGCCGCTCTTAGAGGTTAGAAGCATTAGAAAAACATATGGCGGAAAAATCCTGGCTGTGGACAATCTATCATTCCACGTCATGGAGGGCGAGATCTATGGTTTAATAGGCCCCAACGGGGCTGGCAAGACGACCTCTCTCAGAATAATCGCGGGACTTATAAAGCCCGATGCGGGAGAAGTTTTGATGCAAGGCGTCAATGTTCATGAAAATCTTAAAAACAATAGAAAGATAATAGGATATCTTCCCGAAGAAGCGAATACATACCCGCTCTTAACCGGGATGGAGCATTTAAAAATCTATGGAGGACTATACGGGGCCAGTGAGGAAGATCTGGAGTTTGGGGCAAAAATTACAGGGCTTGGTAGTCGTTTATTTGAGAAAACTTCCGGATACAGTCACGGAATGAAGAGAAGACTCTTACTGGGAGCGGTGCTAATGACGAAGCCAAGGCTCGCTATTCTTGATGAACCTACTAGCGGGCTGGATGTTCACGCCAGCGTCTCCGTTAGGAAAACAATCAGGGATTATGTTAAGACGACAGGGGCGGCCGCCATTGTAAGTAGCCACAACATGCTTGAAATAGAATACTTGTGCGACAGGATTGGGCTTATTTTCAAAGGAAGAATAGTAGAAGAAGGGCGTCCACGCGAGCTGATTGAAAAGTACAGTGTTTCAAATCTCGAAGAAGTCTTCACCTTACTGGTCAAGGGTGCTGAGTCTTGAGCAGGCATACAAGGCTTAGGTTCCTCCTCGAGAAGGAGATCAAGGACTTGTTTAGAGACAGGAAGGCTATCTTAACAACGATACTGCTCCCACTGATATCCCTACCCACGATAGGGATTTTCACCATATTTCTAACTTCTCAGCAACCTGTCAATATTGCCCTGATAGACGAGGATAACTCGTATTACGTGAATCCAGAGCTGAACGTGGCGATGTCCTCGGACTGGGTTGTAGGTAATCTTACCTTGGCCTTCACCTCTAGAGGTTATAACGTGGCAAAATTTTTAAGTAGGAGTGAGGCTCTCGAAAACTCCAGCATCGACCTAATTATTGTCATTCCCGCCGGTTTCGCCAGGAACGCTACAGCCATCGACTCCGTTGGACAAGTTGAAATATTGAGAAGAGCGAATGTTCAGCCAGCCCTTAATGCTGAAGGAATAGCAAGAGGAATCTTAAACGCCATCTCCGTGAACCTGTCGCACGTCAAAATAGCAAGGCTTTATGAGAAAACCGGGTTGGAACCCAACCTGCTTAAACCAGAAGCCTTCAGGAACCCGGTGGTATCCGGGCCAACTGTGTTACTGTCTCCCGAGGGGGAGAAGGTGGGGGTGGAGGCCGAGTTGCGGAGTTTTATAGCGCGTTTACTAGTCCTCGCTTTCGCCTTCGTTGTCACACCAGCCTCCACCTACGTTATCGATGGAATAATAGGTGAGAGGCAGAGGAAAACCCTAGAGCTCCTTCTAGCATCGCCGGCATCGCTCGGCGAAATACTCACGGCTAAAATAATCGTTGCTACTATTCTAGGTCTTCTAGCATCTCTAGCAGACATCACAGCACTACTAGCCTACGTGGGTAGCCTTAACCTTGCGTTTGGTGGCCGCTCGCTTATAATACTTGATCCAGGCTTACTCATACTCCACTCAGTAACCTCATTCTTCACAATCCTCGTCACGATAGCAATAGCAACACCTTTCATAACGAGGACTCGCGGAATAAGAAGTGCTGGGAACTTGGCCAGCCTGATAACCAGCGTAGCAATAATCTTCTTCTTCCTAGGATTCTTCATCGACTTCCCCAAGCTCGAGGCAAACGTGTTGAGCCTACTCCAGATTATTCCATATACTCAAAGCGTATTGAGCGTTCAAAACTACATCTACGGGAGGCCTGATCTATCAATCATAAACTTGTTAGCTTTAGCAGTACTATCCACGATCATACTGTTGATAGCGGTTAAGACGGTTGACAAGGAGAAAATATTGTTAACGCAGGATTAGCGTAAATGGGTTTAAGAATACGTATTTTTATAGGTTTTTACGATAATATACTTATACGAGATGAAAAATATGACTTATAAAACAGCTTACAAGTTGATAACCATCGCTGATGAGAATAACACGATAGATATCGCCAAGGCTAGCCAGTTACTGGGCGTCTCACCCTTAACTGTTAGGAAATACATTCAACAATTAGTTAGTGAAGGGGTTGTTGAGAAAACAGGGGAGGGTAAGTATGTTTTAACGAGGCTGGGTGTTTCGATAAAGAAGGTCGTGAGCGCGTCAACGCTTAAAAACACCCCTAGATACGTGATCACTGATACCTCAACCGGGCAACCGGTGTCCCTTTCCTTCAACAGTTATGAGCAACTCTATGCTATTATAGCTTACCAGTTAGCGCCCCGTGATATTTTAGAACACCATTTGAAGAACTACCTTGCTGAATGGGTGAGAAGCTCAATAGGGGATGAGATACTGGCTGAGAAAATAGTTAAGGGCGAGATAGCCACGATTGAGGATTTGAAAAAATATCTAGAGTTTATATTGTCAATCACGGGTTTATTAATTAATAGGTAGAATTGCTTGGAGGATAGGCTTAATAGGTTGAAAAAAGTATTAGAAGAAAATTATCTCCCCAAGGCTAGATGGTGGCCTTGGAAAAACATTAAGAGACAAATAACCATCATCTCCTTCCATGAGCTGGACAGGCTTCTCTTCCTGGAGCTTAAAGCTGATAATCAAAAGTTCCAGCTCCCGTTAATGAAGATTACTGAAACGGTTGATGCTTTAAAAGAACGCATGTTCTGCGTTGAAAAAGAGTGTTTTGTGGAAGCGGAATACCATCCTGAGTATTTGTCCCTAATCTCTAAACTGCCGGAGATCAAAATAGAAGTTATCTCAGAGCCGCCTCATAGGATTATAGGAGCTAAACCGATTACTTTCGAATCAACGAACGCGGTCTCCCTGCTGATCGATGACGCGGGAGAGAAGTATGTTCTTAA
>ConS_8084CDRAFT_1000076_pt1 | contig 10892 bp, 10 predicted proteins | sample ConSprmetagenome_FD_10661 | JGI IMG/M metagenome (IMG submission 10661) | reverse complement strand
GGAGTTTGAGAGCCTCCTGGTGGTGGCCCAGCTCCACGAGCCGTCTGGCGACGCTGTAAGCCACAAAGGCCTTGAGGAACGGGCAGTCGCAGGNTGGGAGTAGCCTTCCGGTCTCATCAGCNGTGATGGACGCCAGNGAGGATAAGGCCGCCGCCGCGGTCTTGAAGTCCTCAAGCGCCGACGCCGTGTTTACTAAGCGCTTTAACACATCCTCAGCGCCTCTCGGCGGGGCGCCGAAGTAGTGCGCCAGGGCTAAGTTTCTGAGGGCTGGCGGCGTGCCTCTCTCAGCCGCCGCCTCCAAGTAGTCTTGATACAGCTTGTAAAACACATCGAATGCCTCCGGGCGCCGAAGCGCCGCACTATAAAGAACCTCGGCGAATTTTTCAAGGCAGGTAAGGGGGACCCTCCTCGCGTCTGTAAACGCGAGTTGCGTCAGTAGCTCCTCGCCGTCTTCAACGCAGTGGGGAGACGGCAAGGCGGTGTACATCTCCAGAGTTATCCTCCTCCCAAGGGCCAAGGCGTCTATAACCACTTGTGGCACGGCGTCGCCGTAGCAGAGGTACCTGCCCACCTCTTCTCTGCACATGTCCCCTCTACCCGTGGCTATCATTGCCATCGCCTTTGCGAAGTCGAGGGAGTACTCAGGCCTTAGAGCCAGAAGCCCTCTGTAAACCACCCTGATTTTCTGGGCAGGGCTGTCGCGCATAGAGATGCAGGAGTGTTCGCCCAAGGTCAACTTAAGCGATTCCCTAACCACGCTTTCTTTAGGCGATACGGCCCACTCCACGGCCTTGGCCAGCTCCTCCTGCGGCCTGTAGAGCTCCCGAAGCTCCTCCAGCACCTCCTCTCTAGCCAGCTTGGCGGTCTCGGTTGCTGGGGTGATTTTGCCAAGTATAGAAAGCCTCCTGGCGATCTGATCCACGTTGGCGAGGGGATACGCCAAGTCGGCTGGTATGTGCTGTCCCTGGATGCTGAGGAGAAGGGGGGTAGACAGAGCCTTAGCCTCCCGGCAGGTGGGGAAGAACAGCTCTTGATACAGCTCGTGGTACAGCCTAGATAGTTGTTGCAAGGCGTCTCGGTAGAGACTCTCCGGTTTATAGGCGGCGCATCTCTGTTTTGCGTAGAGCCGACCCCCATATGCGGCCAAGGCGAACACGCCGCTGAAATCGCCGTGTTTCCTCAAAAGGTACTCGACGTAGGGCTCCGGAGATCCCCTCCTGCAACCCAGCGCCGCCGCGTGGGAGGAGAAGACCTCCCCCAGCGCGGCTGGCAGATCGATATACCCCAAATACTCAGCTATGTCCACAACCTTCATGTTTCTCTCCACATGTTCTCTGCAGGTGGAGTGGCGGAGCAGGTCATACGGTAGTACTAGAAGCGTCGGCGTCTCGCGGGTGTTGAGGTAGAGAGCTCTATCTATCACGTATCGACAACGCCGCATCCAAGGCGCCGCCAACTCGGCCCGGGGAACCAGCGGGTTGTCGTAGAGGGTGATGCCCAGGGGGTCGTAGAGGCCCAAGGCGCTGGGCACCTCGTGCAACATCTCAAGCAGGTTGTCGAACGTCACCGCGTCGACGCCCAGGTCTATTACGGCGTGGTACTCGCTGACGAGCCTGGCGGCTATTTTCCTGGCCACCACCGATTTGCCGGAGCCGTGGGGCCCCACCAGCACCACGGAGGTCCCCGCCTTCAGGGTGGCGACTATACGCTCCTCCAGGTCTTTAAACCAGTGGACGAGCCGCGCCTTGTAGTTGTCTGTGATGTTGAGAACGTAGAACTCATCGCCCTCTCGGGCGATGCCGAGCAGAGAGGTGGACACGTAGAAGGCTTGTAGCGGCTATTAAAATATATAAAACTAACCAAAACTGCACCCCATGCCCATCACGCTTGACCCCGAAAAACTGGCTATCGTGATGCGGCACCGATTTCAGTATAAGATCTGCCGCGAATGCGGCGCTCGGAACCCGCCCGACGCCGAGAAATGCCGCCGTTGCCGCTCCAGAAACTTAAGACCTAAGAAATTCAAGAAGAAGTAACTAGTAGAGGGGCTTCACGTAGAACCTCGGCGGGTCGATCCTCTCGCTTTTGCAACGGGGGCACCGGCTCGGCTTCTTCAGCCTCTCTCTGTCTGTGAACTGGTAGCCGCATTTTTTGCACGTGGCGGGCACGACATCTAGCCTGTATCCCTGTCTCTTGAGCGTCTTTCTAACATGTTCAAGCTCGTCGTATAGCTCGTTCGGCTTCAGGTCTGTCTCGACAAGCGCCTGTAGCTGGTATATCGTCAAAGGCTCGCTACTTGCGAGCAGGACCTTAATAAGCCGCTCCCTAACGGTCTCGTCCATTTATTTTTCCACCACGGCGGATTGAAGCCACAGCGCCTTGTAGACGCCGCCTGGCTTAAGCACAGCGAAGGTGAAGATGTGGATGTTTTTATCGCCTTCTTTCCGCGCCTCTATCCGGATGAACCGCGCCTGCTCCGGCCTCTCGGCGGGGTCGACGTTTGCATCAAGTAGCTGTGTACCTGCGGGAATGTAGCCGGCTGACCTCAGTTGCTCCGTGATGCAGTTGAGCAGATCATGCGGGGAGGCTCCGGAGCACTGAGCCCTTTCGACCAGTTCCTTCACCCTTGCATGTTCTATGCTGTATCCCATATGTTAAGATTTTTCTTCGGTATTTAAATGTAGGAATGTCCACATAGCCTCCAGCGTTGCCTCTGGGGCCTCTTCGTGCGGCAGGTGACCGCAGTTTTCCAGCAGTTTTAGCGTGGAGTTTTTCAGCATGTAGTGGAGGTGGGCCCCCCTCTTTATACGGCACGATCTCGTCTTGCGTGCAGTGTTTAACCAAGACAGGTGCCGTGATTTTGTCTAGGTCTATCTCCACCGGCCTCCGGTACTTTATGAGCCAGTACAGCCCCCTGTCCCAGTCGCGGGCGTTGAGTGGATATTTTATAGCCATCAACCACATGTTGCGTAAGCTTGTTTTTGTTATACCACGCTTTGTATAATATCTGCTCTAGGTAGGGCGCGGCGGCTCGGAGAAACAGAGGGCCGTATTTATCAGCCAGGGGGAGGCTGAGCAGAAACCTCTGAAGACCGTCCTCCCCCATCCTCCACGCAGGCGCTATGAGCACCAGCGCCTCGACGGCCTCCGGATGCTTAGACGCTATGTAGAGAGCCGTGTAGGCTCCTGCTGAATGACCTATAAAGACGGCCTTGGATATGTTCAGCGTCTTCATAAGCCTCAAGATAAGGCTTGCCTCGCCCTCTACCGTATAGGGGTTATAAGGCGTCCTCGTGGGGTCTGCCCTCTCTGTGAGCCCGCACCCCGGCTTGTCGAGTGCCACAACTCTTCCGTGTCTAGAGAGCGGTTGAATATACCTCTCTCCAACTGAAGACGCTGGCTCCGAAGCCGTGTAGCAACACAAAAGTCTTGTCGCCAGAGCCCTTATCTACGTAGTGGATTTTGACTCCGTCGATCACTATGAAGCTACCGCTGGCATCTAGCTCCTCCACGGGCTTTCCCACAGGCGGTATGGGAATAAAGACGGCGGCTACGGCGAGGACGGCCAGAAGCTTCGGCTTGATCAGGTGCTCAGCCGTCTTCACCAGATCCGACCTTGTAAGCTTCGTCACCTATATTTAAAAACGAGATATGTTAAATACCTTATGAGGTGGGTGGGTTTACTTGTTATTTTTATTGCACTTTCAATTATTTTTCTCGTTCCTCCCTACGTCTTAAGGTTCGCCGACCCCTTCCAAGGCCCCATGAAGGCCGTGGCGAGGCCGCCGCCTCCTGCGCCGGTTGAGAACTACGTGTTGGTGGTCAAGGCAGGAGACGAGAGGGAGGCTTTCTACAAGCTGGGTTACGCACATGCGTACTACCGCCTCTTCCAGATGGACGTCATGAGGAGAGTCGTAGGAGGCCGGCTCTCGGAGCTGTTGGGCGAGGCCGCGCTGGATACTGACATATACTTCAGGTCTAGGGGTCTCTACAAGGCGGCTGAGAAGACATGGATCTACATAAAGTCCAACTACCCGGAGTACGCCTCNTTAATAGAGGAGTACACACGCGGCGTTAACGACTTCTTAGCCCAAAACGCCGCGCCCGTGGAGTATTTGGTGCTGGGCAAGAAGCCGGAGCCCTGGAGCCCCGTCGACACCATTGCAATAGCTAAGCTGATCGCCTGGGGTCTCAGCGGCGGCGAGAACGATCTAGAGCTGAAGGTTTTGGCCGACGCCCTCGGGCCGCGGTTTTTAGAAGTGGCGTTGCCCCGCGAGGTCAACACGCCTATTCTGCCCCGCAAGGCTAAGTTTTCGCCTACTTGGCTGGCTCTGGGTAGCAACAACTGGGTTATCTCGCCGAGCTTCACGGCAACCGGAAAGCCGATATTAGCCAACGACCCGCATCTGTCTCTCTCCGTGCCTCCCACCTGGATCTTCCAGAGGATCGAGACGCCCGACTACACAGTGATGGGCGTCGCCTTCCCCGGGGCTCCCGTCGTGGTGATAGGCACCAACGGCTATGTTGCATGGGGCTTCACAAACACGGGGATCGACGTTATTGATTATTATTATTACGTGTGGAATGGCACGCAGTATTACTACAAGGGGTCCTGGCTGGAGGCGGAGAGGCGGACTGAGACGTTTAAGATCTGCGACCTCAACAACAGATGCGTGGAGAAGACGTTGGAGGTGCTGGAGACCATACACGGCCCCGTGGTGGAGTATGGAGGGCAGAGATACGCCATGAGGTGGCTTGGGAACAACGTAACGCTGGAGGCCGTGGCCCTCTACCGCATGAACAGGGCGAGGAACTTAACCGAGTTTCTAGAGGGCTTGAGGTACTTCGTGGTGCCGAGCCAAAACACAGTCTATGCGGATAAATACGGTGTGGTTGCGTATTTCGCCAGCGGCTACTTCCCCATAAGAGACGGGGGCTACCTCCCCTTTAACGGATCTAGGGGCGAGGGCGAGTGGACGAGGTTCGTCTGGTTGCCCAGTGTCTTGAATTATATTAATCCGCCGTATTTAGCCACCGCCAACAACAAGGTGGCCGACGCCAACGTCTATCTGCAGTGGAGGTGGGCGGATAGATACCGCCACGACAGAATCATGGAGCTCATAGCCCAGAAGGCGGCAAGAGGGAAGATTACTGTGGGCGACGTCATGGACATACAGAGAGACATCGTGGACATCTCCTGTAGAGACGCCAAGTCTCTTCTGGCGGAATACGGCGGCGAGAGCGGGAGGAGGTTGCTGGAGGAGCTCAATAGGTGGGACTGCGCCATGAGGACTGACTCGGTGACGGCGGCGAGGTACGCCACTTTTCTCTACAATCTGCAGAAGTTGACATGGGGCAGGTTCAACGTCTCTACCACCTTCGTGCCTTTCGAGGTGACGCTTGCCTCTATTAAACGCGGTTTAGTAAACCGCTCCGTAGTCGAGGCGGCGGCGGCCGAGGCGTTGAAGGCGACATCGCCGTGGGGCCAGCTACACAAATACAGCCTCACGCACGTCCTCGGGTCAGCCTTCCCAGGGCTCAACTATAGACAGGTGGAGGCCCCCGGGAGCTGGTTCACGGTCAACGTCGCTCCTGGGTTCCAGGTCTCGCAAGGACCCAGCGTGAGGTTTATAGTGGCCTTCGGCGACGGCGTCTACATGATGTTGCCGGGAGGCCCTGACGGCGATCCTCTAAGCCCGCTTTACGACGTAATGTACATGCCGTGGGTCAGGGGGGAGTATGTCAAGGTGGATTAGGTACCTAGGTCTCTTGACCCCGCTGGCGGGAGCCGCCTCGCCGCTCCACGTGCTCAACGCCGCCTTGTTGCCGCTACTCGGCGGGTTGATATACGGATACTTCACGGAGAGGAGACGCGACGTGGCTCTGTCGCCGCTGGCCGCCATGGTGCCTGTAGCCGCCGTCCTCCTCTACTACGTCGCTGTTGACGCTGTTAGGCTGAGCCGCTATCTCTCCATATTCCCCCTGATCGCGGCTCTCTGGGTAGCGCTGTGGCTCCTCTTCTTCGTCCTGGGGGCGGTCGCGGGATATCTCTTGCGTCCAAGACGCTAATAGATAAAAAATAGTCCGTTCTATGCTACATGAACTCAAAACTCTGGCTGGCAATAGCCGTAGTAGTAATAATAGCTGTAATAGGCGCATTTCTGGCGTTCCAACAGCAACCTCCAGCGCAGACCGCCACTCAGCCCACCCAGACCACAAAGCCCAAGGGCACCATCTACGTGATATACGACATAGGCGGGAGGGGGGATCTGTCGTTTAACGATATGGCGTATCTAGGCGCGTCGAGGGCCGCTAAGGACTTCGGGCTTGGGCTCAAGGAGGTCCAGAGCAAGACGCAGGACGACTACGTGCCCAACCTCAGAGCTGTGGCGAAGTCCGGCGACGCGGTTATCGCTGTGGCAGTCGGCTTCCTAATGACAGACGCCGTTAAGCAGGTGTCGCAGGAGTTTCCTAACATGAAGTTCGCCATCATCGATGGCTACATACCAGACAGACCCAACGTGTTGTCGGTGCTCTACAGAGAAAACGAGGGCTCCGCGCTTGTAGGGGCGCTGGCGGCCCTCGCGGCGTATTACCACAACTGCACAAAGGTCGGCATCGTGTTGGGGATGGAGATACCTGTTTTGTGGAAGTTCGAGATCGGCTACGCCTACGGCGTGAGGTGGGCCGAGCGCTACATAAAGCAGAGATTCGGCAGAGACGTGAGGTTTGACATACTCTACGTCTACACAGGCTCATTCAACGACCCAGCAAAGGGCAAGCAAGCGGCAGAGGTGATGTTGACGCGGGGCGTCTGCGTGATATACCAGGCGGCGGGCGCCACGGGGCTCGGCGTTTTTGAGGCGGTGTCGGAGGCCGGCAGACGGGCCGGGAGAAGCATGGGACCCCCATTCGCCATAGGCGTAGACGCTAACCAGGACTACCTGAAGCCCGGCTTCATACTGGCCTCTATGATGAAGCGGGTAGACGTCGGTGTATACGAGGCAACTAAGAGGGCTGTGGAGGGCACGTTCCAAGGCGGTGTCATGGAGCTGGGCCTCAAGGAGGGCGGCGTCTCTGTGAGCACGCTGGATGACTTAACGCAGTTTTTGGAGATAGGCATCAGGGCAGGCGCCGTGAAGGAGTCCGATGCCCAAAACATCATCAACACCGTGAAGGAGATGAGGTCTAGAATACCGCAGTGGATCTGGGAGGCGGTGGACCAGTTCAAACAAGACATAATATCCGGCAAAGAGAAGGTGCCTTTGCCCACCACGCAGGACCAGGTGGTTCAGCTCAGGAGGGAACTGGGCCTGGGAGCCGTCAGCTGATGAAGATCTCCCTCAGGGAAATACACAAGGTTTTTTCCGACGGGACACACGCCTTAAGGGGAGTCTCTCTCGACATTTTTCCAGGCGAGGTGCTTGCACTGCTGGGAGAAAACGGCGCCGGGAAAACCACGCTCATGAAGATACTTGCCGGCGTCTACAGACCCACCTCAGGCGAGATATACATCGACGGCAGGAGGGTTAAGCCGAAAAACGCGAGGGACGCCCTTAGGCTTGGGATAGCCATGGTGCATCAACACCTCTCCCTAATACCCGGCCTCACGGCGCTTGAAAACGTCGCCATATTAGAGGGGGCAAGTCTCTCCCCGGCTTCCGCCGAGCTTAGGAGGAAGGTGGAGAAAATAGCTGAGGAGCTCGGCTTCGAGATCGAGTGGGATAGAGACGTGGAGGAGTTGCCTCTTGGCATGCGACAACGGGTCGAAATAGTTAAGGCCTTGTATTGGGGGGCTGACCTGCTCATACTGGACGAGCCGACCACCGTCTTGTCTCCGCCTGAGGTAAAGGCGCTGTTTCAAGTAATAAGGCGGCTAAAGGAGCGGGGCAAGTCAGTGGTCTACATCACCCACAAGATACCGGAGGTCCTCGAAATAGCGGACCGCGTCGCCGTGTTGAGGAGAGGGCTCAAGGCGGCTGAGTTCACCCCTCCTTACGACCCGAGGAAGCTGGTGGAGGCCATGGTCGGCGAGGTGAAGAGCGAGAGCGTAGAGAGGCTGGGCAAACCCGGCGAGCGTCCCGTCCTGGAGGTGAAGGATCTGTGGGTCTACGAGGGCGGCAGGGCAGTGGTGCAGGGCGTAGACTTCTCCGTCAGGGAGCGGGAGATCTTGGCGATAGTCGGCGTCGAGGGCAACGGACAGGAACACCTCGTGGAGACCATTGTGGGTGTTAGGAAGGGCAGGGGCGTGGTCAAGATCCATGGGGGCTACGCCTACATACCTGACGACCGGCATAAGAAGGCGTTGATACTTGAGATGTCTCTTGTGGAGAACGCAGTCATAGGCAAAGAAGGCGAGTTCGCCAGACGCGGCTTGATCTCTTGGCGGGATGCCGAGCGCTTCGCCGCGAAGCTGATAGAGGAGTTTGGAATAGTTGCGCCAGGGCCTTGGGCGCTTGCGAGACAACTCTCCGGCGGCAACCAGCAGAAGTTAGTGGTGGGGCGCGAGCTGAGCAGGGGGGGTAAGCTCATAGTGGCGCACCAGCCCACCCGGGGTCTCGACGTGGCCACGACGGAGTACGTCCAGAGGCTCCTCATAAGCGCTAGAAACGCAGGCGCAGGGGTGTTGCTCGTGACGAGCGACCTAGACGAAGCATATAAACTGGCGGACACAATTGCGGTTATGTACAGGGGGAAGATCGTGGCGTACGGCCCCGTGGATGAGATGGGGGTGGAGCTTGTGGGCAGGAAGATGGCGGGGCTATGAAGGGGCTTCTACTGCCGTTGTTAAACACTGGGCTCGCCCTGCTCTTGGCGTTTGCGCTTGGCGCCGCCGCCATGTGGATNTCGGGTTACGACCCCATCCTNTCCTACNGGTCCATGCTGGTGACGCCGCTGTCGGACCAGACCTACCTTTTCTCCGCTCTTGCATTCTCGGCGCCCATCCTCCTAACAGGTCTCACATTTGCCGTGGGTCTAAAGGCCCGTCTATTCAACATAGGCGGGGAGGGGCAGGCATATATGGGCGCCTTAGGCGCCGTGGTGGCCGCCTACCTCGCTAGAGACGTCTTGGCCCTACCGCTTGCCGTGCTCCTGGGGCTTGNCTTCGCGGCCGCTTGGTCGGCGATACCAGCCCTGTTGAGGAGCTGGAGAGGGGTAAACGAGGTAGTGAGCACCATCATGATGAATTGGACCGCGTATTGGCTGGTGATAATGGCCGTCTCCACCGTATTTGCAAACCCGTTGCAACCAGAGGAGTCGGTTAAGATGCCGGAGGCCGCCCGCCTCACCCCGCTGTTCCCAGGTACGGATCTCACGCTGGCGGTGCCGCTGGCGTATCTAACCGCCGTGTTGATCTACGTCTTCCTCAGATACAGCGTTTGGGGCTACAGGATATCAATAAGCGGGCAAAACCCCACAGTGGCCAAGGCATACGGCATAAAGCCTGAACAAGCGGTCTTGGTGGCGTTTGGAATAGGCGCCCTCACAGCCGGCCTCGCAGGCGTGTTGCAGGTGGTTGCTAGGCCGCCCTCCTACAGCCTTGCCAGGAACCTAGCTAATGTCTACGGCCTCGGCTTTGACGGCATCACAGCCGCCATGTTAGGCAGGGGGCACCCAATAGGCGTGCTCCTCGCCTCGGTGTTCCTCGGAATACTGCANGAAGGCGCGCGCCACATGCAGATAGAGGCGGGCACCCCCTTTGAGTTCATAAGAGTGATACAAGGTCTGNTAATACTCNTCCTAGCACTCCAGATGCTGAGGAAGATATGATAGACATCCTGCCGCTTCTGTTGATGCAAGCGCTCCTCGCCGCTGTGCCCATACTGCTGGCCTCGCTTGGTGAGATCCTGACAGAGAGAAGCGGCGTCGTCAACATAGGGCTGGAGGGCATAATGCTACTCGGCGCGTTGATGGGGCCGCTGGCGGTGGACTACCTCCACAACAGAGCCGGTCTCCACCTTCCAGACACTTGGTGGCCTTTTGTGGCCATGCTAGCCGCGGCGCTTATCGGCGCCTTGATAGGGCTCCTCCACGGCTACATCTCGGCGTATCTGGCGGGCGACCAGATAATCAGTGGAGTAGCCATTAATCTCTTCGCCGCGGGCGCGGTTGCGTACGGAATACAAGCCTACTGGGGCGTGGCTGGGTATAAACAGGTACCAGAGTGGGCGAAGACGGACCCCATCTGGGTCGCCATGTTCGCCTTCGTGGTTGCCGGCGTGATGTGGTACATACTCTTCAGGTCCAGACTCGGCATAGTCATCAGAGCATGCGGAGAAGACCCAGAATCCGCATTTAACATGGGCGTCGACGTAAACAAGGTAAGACTGCTCGCCACTGTGATCGGCGCAGCATTAGCCGCGCTGGCAGGCGCCTACCTCAGCATTGCCTACCTCTCCGTTGTCACCAAGGAGCTCTCAGCCGGCAGAGGCTTCATAGCACTGGCCAACGTAGTTTTTGCAAACTGGAACCCAGCACTGGCAGTCGTCGGCGCCTTCATATTCGGCTTCTTCGACGCGCTTTCCTACTGGCTCCAAACGCTGAACCTAGCCAGGTACGAAATCACACGGATGATCCCCTACATAGCCACGTTGTTGATAGTGGCGGGCGTGATTGGGAGGGCAAGGCCGCCAAAGGCCGTTGGCAAGGCGTTCAGGAGGGAATAGGATATAAACTGAGTATAGCATAAACTCTATGGAGGATTTCAAGAAGGCAATGGAGGAGATCAGCAAATCCCTCCAGAGGATGGTGGAGGATCTAAAAGAGAGAAAAGACTACCGACTCGTGGAGGAAGGAGACGAGGTTAGGATAGAGATAGACATGCCCGGCCTGGAGCCCGCCGACATAGCTCTCTCCGTCACGAAAGACGGCACCGCCGTAAGGGCCGAGGG
>ConS_8084CDRAFT_1000073_pt1 | contig 11378 bp, 8 predicted proteins | sample ConSprmetagenome_FD_10661 | JGI IMG/M metagenome (IMG submission 10661) | reverse complement strand
AAAATGGCAAAGAAGGTTAAGAAGGAGATTGTTGCCAAGGTCAAATTGCAGCTTCCGGCGGGGCAGGCTACACCCGCACCGCCGGTGGGTCCAACTCTGAGCCCTTACGGCATAAACCTTATGCAGTTTGTTAAAGCTTTCAACGATGCAACGAGGGATAAGATGGGCTTAATAATTCCCGTCGTCATAACGATTTACAAGGATAAAACCTTTGACCTTGAGTTCAAGACTCCTCCAGCATCCGTTCTACTTAAGAAAGCCGCGGGTATAGAAACCGCAGCCCACAATCCAGGAAAGGAAATTGTCGCCAAAATTCCCAGATCAAAGGTAATTGAGATCGCCAAGTTGAAGATGCCCGACCTCAACACCACCGACCTTGAAGCCGCAGTGAGGATGATAGAGGGAACCGCAAGGAGCGCCGGGATACAAATAGTGGAGGGATAAAATGGCAAAGGTTGGGAAAAGGTACAAAAAACTCTTGCAACTTTACGACCTCACCAAGAAATATCCCCTAAGGGAAGCGGTTAAAATGGTAAGGGATTTCCAGAGCGCAAAGTTCATAGAAACCGTTGAACTTCATATGAGACTTAACATAGACACCACAAAACCCGAACAAAACATCCGAATACCCGTTGTTTTACCTCATGGGACGGGGAAAACCGTGAGGGTTTTGGTGCTAACCAAACCCCGAGAAGGAGAAGGAGGCGAAGGGGGCGGGAGCGGATTACGTGGGATTTAAAGAGTATATTGAGCAGATACAGAACGGTTGGCTTGAGTTTGATGCGGTGGTAGCAACACCGGAAACCATGAGGGAGGTGGGTAAGCTTGGTAGAATTTTGGGTCCAAGGGGACTTATGCCCAACCCGAAGACGGGAACCGTAACCGAGGATGTGGGACAAGTAGTAAGGGAACTCAAGAAAGGTAGGGTTGAGGTGAGGAACGACAAATCCGGAAATATACATGTCCCCGTAGGTAAGACCAACTTTACACCCGAGCAACTTTACGAAAACGCCCTCGCGGTATTTGAGGAGGTTGTAAAAAACAGGCCCAAAGGGGTAAAGGGACAGTTTATAAAAAGCGCTTACCTTACCACCACCATGGGCCCTTCGATAGCCCTGGATCTTTCGGAAATTATGGAAACCCTTAGAAAGAGGGGGGTTATGGCATGAAGACCAGAAAGGAAAAAGAGAAGATTTTGAACGATCTTAAGGATATCGCCCAGAGGGCGTCAATGATAGCCCTATTTGACTTTAAGGGTATGACCGTTATGGAGATGAACGACCTAAGGAAGAGGATGAAGGAAAAGGGGTATGGGGTAAAGGTCGTCAAGAACAACCTTCTCAGGATATCCTTGGAAAAACAAGCTCCCGAGATAAAGGATGTCCTCGTTGGAAACACCGCAATAATATTCTCCTTTTCCGATGAGGTAGAACCCCTAAAGATATTCGTGGAGTTTGTAGATGAGGTAAATAAGGGGGAGCTGAAGGGTGGGGTTTTACACGGAAAATTTATTTCTAAGGATGAGTTAAAAAGGCTTTCAAACCTTCCACCCGTTCAGGAGCTGAGGGCAAAGGTGGTCGGGGGTATAAGCGCCCCGCTTTATGGTCTGGTTTGGAGTTTGGGAGGGATTTTGAGGGGATTGGTTTATGCATTAAATGCGCTTAAGGAAAAGAAAGAAAAGGAGGTATAATTATGACGGAGAAAAAGCTTACGGTTGAGGAAATAGTGGCGGCAATAGGTAACCTTACGGTTTTGGAGCTTGCGGAGCTGGTTAAGGCTTTGGAGGAGAAGTTTGGAGTCAGCGCCTCCGCACCCGTCATGGCTGTGGCACCCGTCGCGGCAGCGCCCGCCGCGGAGGAAGTTGAAGAAAAGACGACTTTTGATGTGATATTGGTTGAGGCTTCAAACAAAATACAGGCTCTGAAGGTCGTCCGCGAAATAACGGGCCTGGGACTTAAGGAGGCCAAGGATCTCTTGGATTCCCTTCCCAAACCCATAAAGGAGGGTGTGTCAAAGGAGGAGGCGGAAGAGATCAAGAAGAAGTTTGAAGCCGCGGGTGCCAAGGTTGAGATCAAATAGGGGAAAGGGGAGGGAGGGTATTCCCTCCCCCAAACTTTAAAATGCGGGAGGTGAAAGATAATGAGAATACCAAGGGTTGGACAATTTAACGAAAAGTTTTTGCCAAATCTTTTGGAAATACAGCTTGCTTCCTATGATGATTTTTTGGGTAGGAGGTTCAATATATTTTGGTCTCTTGTTGGTGAAACCGAAACTTTACATAATTTCCTTTATACCCTCGCCAAGAATTATACGCTTGGCATAAGGGTATCAAAGGGAACCACCAAAGAAAGGGCCGAAACCGCCAACAGGATATTGGCGGAAGTTAGGGATAGGATAAATCCCGATGCCATAAAAGACGAAATCCCCAGACCGAACTATTACTACATTATCCTTCCGAAGGGAAAATACACCCCCAAGGACATAGAAGCCCTTCTTGAAATTGCAAACGAAAACAATGCGAACGTTGGAGTTATTGGAATTTCCACGAAAACCAAGGATGAATTGATAAACGAATCAAATTTGAGGGGATTGGTTTATTCTGTTGAGAACTCCTTCTTTGACCACTCCGAACCCCGTTCATCAATGAGTTTAAAGAGGATCTTTGAGGAGATATTCCCCTTGCAAAGTACCGACGGGAGGGTGGATATAGAATATTTGGATTACAGGGTTGGGGATCCCGACATATCACCTGAGGATGCCAAAAAGAGGGACCTAACCTATTCCGTACCCATACACATCAGAACATCCGAGAGGTTTTTTGACGAAAACGGGAAGATAGAAAGGGAAATTTTGGATGTCGTCTACTTTATGGATGTCCCATATATGACATCTAGGGGGACTTTCGTAATAAAGGGAGTTGAGAGGGTGGTAATAAACCAGATCCACAGGTCCCCAGGGGTGTATTTCTTAATAGAGGAAGAGGGGTTAAATCAGATTTTCTCCTCTATGATCATCCCATATCGTGGTCCTTGGATGGAGCTGAGGATAGAGGGAGAAAAGGGGATGTACTTCCTGTTGAGGAAGAAGAAGTTTTACCTTACGAGGTTTTTGAGGTTTTTGGGATTTTCCGAATTTAGGGATATAATAAAGGTTGCGGTTGGGCACATAGCACAAGAAAAATTCCTGAGCGAAGCGGAGGGATACTATCTTGCGGAGGACATAACGAATGAGGATGGGGAGGTGATCATCCCCATGGTGGATGACAAGGGGCAGATAACGGTAATAGATGGAAGCATAACGGAGAAACTAAAGAGAAGGAAAATACACAAAGTTAAGGTTTTTGATCCCAAGGATCCTGCGGTAAATATTGTTTTAAAGACGCTACGTGAGGACAAGATAAGGAGGAGGGAGGAGGCAATCAGGTACATTTATAGGGTCATAAGGTTCTCCTCGGCAAGTGTTGAGAACGCCGAAGACTTTTTGAGGGATTACTTCTTCTCGCCCGATAAAACCTTTATAGGTAAGGTGGGAAGGTACAAGATAAACACCCGTCTTTATAAAGGCGAAAATATCGAAAAATACCTCAAGGACCTTGAAGGGTTTTCACCCCCAAAGGACGATATTGAAAACCTCACGGAAACGGATTTCGTGGTAGCCCTCAGGATGTTGATGGACCTTTATAGGGGTGAGGTTGAAGAGGACGATATAGATGACCTCGCCCATAGAAGGATTAAGAGGGTTGGGGAGCAGCTATTTGAATGGACAAGAAATGAACTTATAAAGACCGCAAAGGGTATAAGGGAAAAACTCATAAGCGAAAGGGAACCTCTAAGGAACATAGTCCACCCCAAGATAGTCTCCCGATCAATAAACAACTTCTTCACGCAAAACAGCCTTTCACAGCTTTTGGATCAGACAAACCCCCTGTCTGAACTGACGATAAAGAGGAGGATCTCCGCCATGGGTAGGGGTGGCCTCACGAAGGAAACCGCGACCTTGGAGGTTAGGGATGTTCACCCATCGCACTACGGTAGGATATGCCCCATAGAGACCCCCGAGGGTCAAAACATAGGTTTGATACTCTCGCCAACGGTATATGCGAGGATAAACGAGCTTGGTTTCATAGAGACACCCGTCGTAAAGGTGGAGAAGGGAAAGGTCACCAACGAAATGAGTTACCTAACACCCCAGGAGGATATAAATCTGAAGATTGCGCCCGCGGATATAGAGCTAGACCCCAAAACCAAGAGGATCAAGCAAAGCTCAAATATAATAGTCAGGCACAAGAGGAGTTATATGTTCGCCAACAGGGAAGAGATAGACTACATGGACTTATCTCCGAGGCAGATAATCTCCCCATCCACATCCCTGATCCCATTCTTAGAGTACGACGATGCGAACAGGGCCCTTATGGGTTCAAACATGCAGAGGCAGGCGGTTCCCCTACTTAATCCCGAATCTCCAAACGTTGGGACGGGTATGGAAGCGAAAATAGCAGAGGATAGCGGTTCCGTTATTCTGGCGCAGGAAGATGGCGAAGTGGTTTATGTTGATTACTCAAAAATAATGGTGCGTCCTGAAGGTAGCATGTTTAACGTAAAAACCTACAACCTCAGGGTTTTTGAAAGGTCAGGCCAAAACACGATAGTGCATTATGTTCCGAAAGTTAAGAAAGGGCAGAAGGTAAAAAAGGGAGATATACTTGCGGAGAACCTTGCGAGCGTTGGCGGGGAAATCTCCTTAGGTAGGAACCTTACCGTGGCCTTTATGCCTTGGTACGGATACAACTTTGAGGATGCAATTGTAATATCCGACAGGCTCGTAAAGGAGGATAAGCTAACATCCATACATATATTGGAGTTTACCGCGGAAGTTACTGAAACAAGGTTGGGACCCGAAGTGGTAACCCGTGAGCCCTATAAAGAGAGCGAGAGGAATATAGCCCACCTTGACGAGTACGGAATAGCAAGGATAGGTTCAAAGGTGGGGTCGGGCGATATTTTGGTTGGAAAGAATACCCCAAGGGAGGAGAAAAAGTTCAGCGAACTTTCCCCCGAGGAAAAGCTCTTGATGGCTATATTCGGAGAAAAATCAAAGCCCTGGAAAAACACCTCCCTCAGGGTTCCTCCCGCAGTTCACGGAACAGTAATAGGCGTTGAGATCTTGACGAGGTACATACCCGACGACCCTATAGCGCACGGTTATATAGGTCCGGGCGGTGAGTTCATTCCGGGCGAGCTTTATGTGGATCACGAGGTAAAACCCGATATGCCCATACCCGAGAAAAGGGTGATAGGTAAAAGGCAGAGGAAACTTTTGGAGGAGATAAACCTAAAGATCCAGAACCTCAGGGATTCCCTTAGGGAGATCCTTCAGGCGAGGCTTTCCGGTGTAAAGGTTGAAAAACCCATATTTGCAGGGAAGAACAAGATCCTTGACAAAGGTGATATAATAACGGGTGAGATTTTGAGGGGTGTGGATCCCCTTGAGCTCAGGATAGAGAGTGGAGCTTTAGGTGATAAGAACCTCGAGGAAGACTTAAGGAGAATAATAAGCGATGGAAGAGAAGCTTACGAAAATCTCCTTAGGGAATACGAGGAGGGGCTTGAGAGGATAAGGAGGGGGGATGAGCTTCCGGCAGGTGTTAGGCAGGTGATAAAGGTATATATTGCCCAGAAGAGGAAGATAAAGGTGGGGGATAAGCTGGCGGGTAGGCATGGGAACAAGGGTGTGATTTCAATTATCGCGCCGGAGGCGGATATGCCATTTATGGAGGACGGAACCCCCGTTGATATAGTCCTAAATCCCTTAGGGGTGCCTTCAAGGATGAATATAGGACAGATTTTGGAAACCCTCCTTGGGTACGCTGCGGTAAAGAACACCGAAAAACTCAGGGAGATGTTGAACAAAGGAGAATCACCATCGAAGATTAGGGAATTCCTAATAAAGCTCTATGAGCCTCACAAGGATGAGGAATTTAAGGGATGGTTGAAAGAGGCGGAAGAGGAGGATATACTACACTTCGCACGGGAACTTGCCAAGAGGGGAGTAAAGTACGCTTGCCCGGCCTTCCAGAGCCTGAAGGTGGAGGAAGTAAAAGAACAGCTTAAACTTGCGGGTCTTCCGGAGGATGGTAAGATGAGGTTGAGGGATGGGAGGACGGGCGAATATTTAGATTTCCCCGTTACCGTCGGAAATATGTATATAATGAAGCTCATACATATGGTTGAGGACAAGATCCACGCAAGATCTACGGGTCCCTATTCCTTGATAACCCAACAACCCGTGGGAGGTAGATCCCATATGGGTGGCCAGAGGTTCGGGGAGATGGAGGTTTGGGCCCTTGAGGCCCACGGTGCGGCTTATGCGCTATGGGAGATGCTAACCATAAAGTCCGACGATGTAAAGGGTAGATTGAGGCTTTACAAGGCTTTGAGGGAGGGAACGGAACCACCCTTGCCTTCGACTCCTTCAACCTTCAACGTTTTGTCGAGCTTTTTGAGGGCTTTGGCTGTAAATTTGGAAATTAAAAGGGGGTAAGGATTTATGAATTGGAAGATGGTTAAGAAGGTTATCGCCTCCCTCGCCTCCCCGGAGGAGATAAAACTCTGGTCGGAGGCGGAGAGGAAGGGGAGGGAGAGGGGAATAAGGGGTTTGGGTGAGGTTAAAAGCCCAGAAACCATAAACTATAAAACCCTAAAGCCCGAACCGGGTGGGCTATATTGCCAAAGGATATTTGGACCTGTAAAGGACTACACCTGCGCCTGCGGAAAGTTTTCGGACAAGAGACATGAGGGAGTAATCTGCGACGTCTGTGGGGTTGAGGTGACAAGGTCAGACGTTAGGAGGGAGAGGATGGGTTATATACAACTCAACACCCCTGTAGTCCACCCCTGGTTTTACAAAATGCCCCCTTATGTTATTCCTACACTCTTAGGAATTCCGAAAAACAAGTTTGAGCCCGTAATAAACTACGAGGCTTATGTGATAATAGATGTTAAGGTGGATCAACCATTTGTTGAAATAGAGACGGAGGAGGGTAAAAAGAAGATTCCCCTGAAAAAGGGAGAGGTCGTCACTATAAGCGAGATGAGGAAGATTGTGGAGAAGCTGAGTCCGGGCAAAGTGGAATTCGGATGGGGAGCGGAGGTGATAAAGAAGCTTCTTGAGGATCTGAGCGAGGAGGTGGAGGATCCCCAAACCGGAGAAACCATAACCCGCCTTGAGGCCCTTTACAGGGAAACAAAGCTGAGGCTCCACACTACGACAAATCCCCAGGAGAGGACGAAGCTTTTGAACAGGTTGAAGATCATTGAGGCTTTTATCTTATCCGGGCAAAAACCTGAATGGATGGTTCTGGAGGTAATACCGGTACTTCCACCAGATTTAAGGCCGATACTGCCCCTTGGGGGTGGAAAGTTTGCGAATACGGACCTAACCGACCTTTATAGGGATCTAATAAGGAGGAACAACAGGCTGAAGCTAATACTGGAGAAAGGCGGATTTGAGCTTATGATAATAAACGAGAAGAGGCAAATAAAACACGCTGTGGAAGCTCTAATAGATAACTCGCGCCTAAGGAGGCCTTCCCTTAACAGGAGCGGGCAGAAGAGGAAATCCCTGACGGACTATCTGAGGGGGAAGAAGGGGCTCTTGAGGAGGAACCTTCTTGGAAAGAGGGTGGATTATTCCGGAAGATCCGTGATAGTCGTAGGTCCAGAACTTAAGCTTCATCAGGTGGGACTTCCCAAGGATATGGCAATAGAGCTCTTTAAACCCATGATAGAAAGGAAGCTTGAGGAGTCCGGATTGGCGTACACAAGGGCGGAAAAGTTTGAATTCATAAAACAAAAGAAGCAAGAGGTAGTTGAGATCTTACTTGACATAACAAGGCATCATCCCGTCCTCCTCAACAGGGCGCCCACCCTTCACAGGCCATCAATCCAGGCATTTGAACCCGTAATAAACGACACATATGCCATACAGATCCACCCATTGGTATGCGCCGCTTATAACGCGGACTTTGACGGGGATCAAATGGGTGTATTTGTCCCATTAAGCCCGGAAGCAATAGCGGAATCTTACGCCCTAATGCTTGCCCCCCACAACATCCTATCTCCCGCCCATGGGAGCCCGCTGGCTAGCGCATCCCAAGATATGGTCATAGGTATAAATTACATAACCAAGATGAGGTCCGGAAAAGTAAAGGCGGTCTTTTCTTCCTATCAGGAGGCCATATCCGCGCTTACCTTGGGTTTAATAAAGGTGAACGACCCGGTGGAAGTGCTTGTTCCGGTTGAAGGAGACCCCTTTGATCCTTCAAACACCAAAGCTAAGATAATCCAAACCACGGTGGGTAGGCTTATATTCGCTTCAATAATTCCAAAGGAGATTTGGGATGAGAAATTTACCTTTTCTTACCTCAACAGGGAGTTTAAGAAGAAGGATATATCAAACCTCGTTAAGGAGATCCACAGAAAGCTCGGAACTTGGAAGACCGCAGAATTCCTTGATAATATGAAGGATCTCGGTTTTAGGTGGGCAACTTGGTCGGGCTTAACCTTCGGAATAGACGACATTATAGTACCCGAGGAGAAGTACGAGATCATAAAGAAAGCCTTGAAGGAGATAGAAAGGGTTGAGAAGGCGTTTGAGCAGGGTAGGATCACGGGGGCGGAGAGGAAGCAGAGGATCTTCGATATCTGGACAAACGTAACCCAAGAGGTGACGCAAAGGATGATATCTGCAATGGAAAAGGACAAGGAGGGATTTAATCCCATATACCTTATGGTGTTCTCGGGAGCGAGGGGTAACATAGATCAAACTAGACAGCTCGGGGCGATGAGGGGACTGATGACAAAACCCTCAAAGAAGGGTCAGGCGGGTGAAATCGTGGATACGCCGGTTCTATCGGCCCTGAAGGAGGGGCTCTCATCCATAGAGTTCTTCATATCTTCCCATGGGGCAAGGAAGGGACTTTCCGACGTTGCTATGAAAACAGCGGATGCGGGATACCTCACGAGGAGGCTTGTGGATGCCGCACAGGATGTGGTGGTCACCATGGAGGATTGCGGTACCATAAAGGGTAGGGTTGTAAGGGCTCTGAAGGAAGGGGAGACGGTGATAAGGAAGCTGAGCGAAAGGATCGTCGGAAGGTACGCCCTCGATGATATATACGATCCGGAAAGCGGGGAGGTTCTGGTATATGCGGGGGAGGAGATAACGGAAGAGAAGGCGGAGCTCATTGAGAAGAAAGGGATAGAAGAGGTTGAGATAAGGTCCGTCCTTTACTGCGAGGCACCACATGGAGTATGTCAGAAGTGCTACGGTAGGAACCTTGCCACGGGTAAGCTCGTCGAGCTCGGTGAGGCGGTGGGAATAGTAGCTGCCCAATCCATAGGTGAGCCCGGAACCCAGCTCACCCTCAGGACCAAGCATACGGGTGGGGCGGCTGAGAGGATAGCGGTTGAGCCCGTACATAAGGCGGACTTTGACGGGATAGTTGAGTGGGAAAACGTAAACGCGGTAAAAAATGCCGACGGAAGCTGGACCGTTATATCAAGGAGATCTGCGGTGATCCTTAGGGGCAAGGATGGAAGAAGGAAGAGGTATAACCTTGAGTACGGGTATATCCTATACGTTGGAGATGGTGATAAGGTGAAACAAGGGGAAAAGATAGCGGAGTGGGATGCTTACGATCTGCCTATCCTAGTAACAAAGGAGGGAGTTCTCAGATTTGAGGGGCTAATTGAAGGTGTATCCCTTAAGGAGGATACGCAGGCGGGCGTACTTGAATATGTCGTCGAGGTCGTAAGACAGGAGACTTTACCCCAAGGCTATAGTTGAAGATCCAAAGACGGGCGAAATTCTTGAGGAAATACCCCTTGCCAACGGCTCAAGGCTAACAAAGAAGGCATACAACATCTTCAAAGGCGAAGACGGGTCTGTGAAACCCGGCGAGATAATAGCAAAGCTCCCCAGGATGATATACAAGACGAGGGATATAACGGGTGGGTTACCAAAGGTGGAGGAGCTATTTGAGGCGAGGGTTCCCAAGGACGCCGCGGTGGTGGTTGAAAGGGACGGTATAGTTGAAGACATCGTAATAGACGATAAGAGGGGGATGATCGTTGTAACGATAAGGCACAACGACGGAACTCAGAAAAGGTACGACATAAAGTACGGAGATTACCTCCTCGTATCAAAAGGGGATAGGGTGCAGGCTATGGACAAGCTCGTTGAAGGAGATATATCTCCCTTAGACATACTGAAGATCAAAGGTCCCAACGAGGCGACGGAGTACTTACTTGAGCAGATACAGAAGGTTTATAGCGTTTCCGGTGTGGTAATAGATGACAAGCACATAGAAATTATCCTCAGGCAGATGATGAGGAGGGTGAAGGTTATAGATGGGGGAACAACGAGGTTCTTACCCGAACAGATCGTAGACAGGGTAAAGCTTGAGGAGGAGAACGCAAAGGTTATGAGGGAAGGTGGGAAACCCGCAAAGTGGGAGCCCATAATAGTCGGTGTAAGCAAGGTAGCATCAACCACGGATAGCTTCCTTGCATCCGCATCCTTTGAGGAGGCGCCCAGGATCCTTGCGGAAGCTGCGATAAGGAAACAGGAAGATGAGCTGAGGGGATTGAAGGAGAGGGTGATAATAGGGGATCTCATACCTGCGGGTACTGGCTTCCATCTTTGGAGGATGGATAGGATAGTGCTGAACGTAGAAGAAGCCGAGGAAATGGGAAAGGTAGCTGGAGCATAATTCAACTTTAGAATAGCAAACTATGGCTACGAAGGCGCAACTTGAGAAGATGAAGAAGAAACCCAAGTACAAGACCAGAAAGAGAAATAGGTGTTTGATATGCGGTAGGGACCATGGATTTTTCAGGCAGTTCGGCATCTGTAGGATTTGTTTCCGTGAGCTCGCGCTTGAGGGAAAACTACCCGGAGTCATAAAGGCATCTTGGTAAGGGGGGAGATATGCTTACGGATCCCATAGGAGATATGCTGACAAGAATAAGGAACGCTATTATGGCGAAAAAGAAAGAGGTGGTTGTGGAACCCGCCTCAAAGCTCAAAATGGCAATTCTTGACGTCCTAAAGAGGGAGGGTTATATAGAGGGGTATAGGGTTGAGGGTGAAGGGGTAAAAAAGAAGATCATCGTTTATCTGAAATATTATCAGGGAAAGCCCGTAATACAGGTGATCGAAAGGGTCTCAAAACCCGGAAGGAGGATCTACGTGGGTGTTGACGAGATCCCCAAGGTNTATAACGGATTGGGAATCGCCATCCTCTCAACTCCCAANGGTGTTCTATCCGATAGGGAAGCCAAGAAACTACGCGTAGGCGGTGAGCTTATATGTAAGGT
>ConS_8084CDRAFT_1000069_pt1 | contig 11895 bp, 10 predicted proteins | sample ConSprmetagenome_FD_10661 | JGI IMG/M metagenome (IMG submission 10661) | reverse complement strand
CTCTCAATTTTTCCAGTAGTGGGAAGCATTGAGGCTTACAGGCTTGCCAGCCTATTTGCTGTAGCGTTATCCCTATGGGTGTTTACCTATAAGGCGGCATTATTCCCCAACCACTTCTGGCTACCTGATGCGCACCCAGAGGCTCCGACCCCTGTTTCAGCGGCTCTTTCAGGGCTTGTAGTTAACATAGGCGTGTACGCTACCATGCGGTTCTTGTACACGATTTTTGGGGAAGGAAGCCTGCTGGGAGAGTACAGGACTATTGTCTTGATAGCGCTATTTATTCTAGGCATGATAGGGGCCCTACTAGGAGCCTTGATGATGATGGTCCAGAAGGATGTTAAGAGATTGTTAGCTTACAGTACAGTGAGCCACACGGGGCTAATATTCATGGTTTTATCAGCACCCGCCTTCTCTAGCTCACCAAGGGTTACGGAGCTTGCGACAGCTGCCGCAATCCTCCACATGATTTCACATGGGGTCTCTAAAGCCCTACTCTTCATGACCAGCGGGATCTTCATAGACTCGGCTGGAACTAGAAATATGGATGAAATGAGGGGTATTGGCAGAAAACATCCGCTGGCATCGACCGCTTTCATCATAGGATTCCTTAACCTGATAGGTCTAGTGCCCTTCATAGGCTTCTTCTCAAAACTGCTAATGTATCAGGCCTTCATGGAAGCCGGCTTCCCGATAAGAGGCGTCATCTTTATAATTGCCTCTGCCGTCTCACTACCAGGATACTTGAAAGCGTTGTACTCAATAGTTTTCGCAATCGGAGCTGAAAAACGATCCGAGAGAAAAGTGATCGACGTTGAAGCACTAATGCTTGCGATTTCAATAACATTATTGGTAATGGGAGGATTCATCATTCCCATACTCGGGCTTGTATCGAACACCGAGCTAACATCTACTTCGATGACTGGGTCCTTGAAATATGTTTACGAAACATTCTACACCACTATGAGGCTGGGAGGTGTAACACCATGACTCATTCCTACAGTCTTTATGATCCCTTTGAAACAACCATACTGGTTTTCGCATCGATGTTCACAAGCTTTCTAACATTGTTCTTGATATACGAATTACTCAAGTCTAAAAGAGTCAGGGAGACAAAAATCTACCTATCTGGCGAGCCGGAGGAAATAGTTAGAGAACCCTCTCCAAGCGTGGGGAATCTTTACTGGGGTTTCATCAAGAGATTTGCTCGATCAGTATTCGAGACCTTAATCAATAAGGTCCAGACGGGTAGTCTACATGAATGGTTTAGCTTCATATCCTCTTGGCTTGGCATCTTAATCATTCTAGCAGTGTTAATGAGCGTGTTATATTTACTGGCGGGGTGAAACCAATGGACATGCTCCAATTACTATTCGCAACCTTAATATTCCCGGGTTTCGTTTTTCTCGTGGTCCTATCATTCCTCACACAATACCTTATTAGAAAACTAAGTGCTAGAATGCAGAGGAGAATGGGGCCGAAGTACGCTGGGCCCGTTGGAATTCTACAACCGGTTTACGATTTTCTTAAACTGCTTCGAGCAAAGGAGTTGTTGAAGACCAGGTACAGCATGGTTAGGGCAGCGGAAATATCCCTTCTCCTAGGCTCGTCCTCACTAATAGCTTCCACGCTCCTCCTGCCGCTGAATATCTACAGCATTGGGAGCCCCTACGACTTCCTAATATTCTTCTACATGGCAAGTATATGGCCCATATTGATGATCATATTTGCGTCCCTATCGATGCCGGGGCCGTACACGAGTGTCGGCGTCTCAAGACTTCTATCGATACTCACAGTTTCAGAGCCCGCCTTCTTCACGGGGCTCTTAGTTCCGGTGGCCCTTGCGTCTTCCAATACTAAAGCCCCCCTCATGATCTCGATAGCGTCTGCAAGGGTTTATGAATTATGGGTTAACCCGTTGACGCTACCAATAATGATACTGGTGACCATATCGCTAATTGTTGCTTTTCAATCAAAACTAATGCTACCCCCATTCAACGTTCCAGAGGCTGAGCAGGAGATAATAGCTGGGCATGAAACGGAGTTCTCGGGGCCACTCCTGGCGCTCGCTATACTGCTTCACGACATGGATACGGTCGTATCAGCATTAGCGATAGTCTACCTAGTGCTCGGGGGGCCAGCACCATTTTCACACTCAAGCATTGAAGGCGTTTTGCTTTTAACTCTAAAATATCTCTTAGTGATTGCTGTGGCAACTTATGTTAAAAACGTGTTCGGAAGGTATAGGATAGATCAAGCGCTAGTGGCTCTTCTGAAATATGGATTAACACCTGCTATTGTAGCAGGCATTTTAGGCACAATCTATCTCTACTTTTAACTAGCCCATGCTTTCCAGCATCGCGGCCCAGAACTCTTTATCTACTATTTCTCCAATAACTATTGCCTTCACCAGCCCATTCCTATCTAAAACAAGGGTTTGCGGCACCGCATACGAGTATTGCTGGGGGATCCCGACCTCATACTCCAATACTAAAGCGATCTCCACGAACCATGTCAAGTTTTCACCGGGAAGCCATACTGGAAAATATTCTTCTCGAAATTCTGCAGTGAAGAACTCGTTCATTTTTAAACAGTAAGGGCAGGCTTTAGTCCCGAACATTATTAGTCTAACATTAGCCAACCCGTAGGTGGTGGTCACGTTTTCTACCACCTGCTGTATTCGTTGTACTAGTGTTTCATTGCTAACCAACTTAACGCAGAAGCCTCCTATGTAGATTCCGAGAGAGCCTTCTCTGTGCTCGCACCACTCGTAGTTATTATTGTTCTCAGCCATTCTGGTCAGAGCTGCGTAAGCTCCTACCGCTATCACAGCAAAAACCACTGTGACTAGAATTGGGATGCGGTAACCCTTATCTCTCCGTGGCTTAGTTTTATAGATCTTCCTCTTTGACACAGACTACACCATCAGCTATGCATAAATTAATTATTTATAATCACGCGTTTTAATATTTGGTGAGTTGAGGAAAATGTTTGAGCAAGATATGCCGTCTCTAGTTGCGTGGGTGATTACTTCAGCCTTAATTGATTCTATCGATCCTTGTTTCTACGCACTGTACCTGAGCATAATAGCTTCAACCACGCTTTCAAACATCAGGAACGTCGTTAAAACTGCTGGGGCTTTTCTTTCAAGCGTTTATCTTGGATACTTGTTGTTCGGATTCCTTTTGAAGAGCCTTGCTTCTCAAGTCTTGATTGAAAAATGGCAGACTGGAATACTTCTTTTATTCTACGGTTTGGCTCTAATCGCTTACACTCATCTCACGCGTAATAAAGATGAGAAAGGAGGCCTCTGCAGGGAGGACAAGCTCGAGTGTAAAGTCATTAATAAGCTAGGTCTCGCACGCAGGTTTGCAATCCCCTATCTCGTGCTCATCGGGTTGTTTTCCTCCCTCACCATTCTTCCCTGTAGCGCGGGACTATATGTCGTTTACGTAGTGATAACTACAAGATACAACATACTAGTCTGGCTACCGCTCACCATGCTGTACGTTCTAGTATTTATCTCGCCTCTCATACTTATGACGGCAGCACTGGTCGGACTTGCGAGGATAGGAAATATTTTGTCCATAATAATGCGTCATGATAGGTTATTTAAAACAATAGGAGCCGTTCTCGCCTTAGCAGTCGGCATCTATTTAATACTTGCCCCTTAGAAAGGATTATGCGATGTATAGGGGGCGGTCTACCCCGTGTTTTTCAAACGCGTCCAGTAGCGACTTCAAAACAGCCTCCATCCCCACTCCACCGGGAATCCCCGCAACCCTTGGATGCCCTCCACCCCCGTAAAGCGAGGCTATTTTGGATACATCCACGTAGTCGCTTCTTAGACTTATCCCTCTCGGATATCTCACTATGTACGCATGTGCAAGGAGGCCTTGTTTCTCAACTACTTCAATCAGCTCCCCAGGATGAACCCTTGGGTCTACATCTGGAAATATGAGTAGCCTTGCACCGTTTTTCTCAACAACCTCCATCCTGCCGATTGCCTCGCGCATCAGGTTTTCATACACGTTTTTAACTTCATTAACGTAGTATTCAATAAGCCATCTCGGCTCTAACTCGCCTTGCAAAAGGGACTCTAAAATCCTATATTTTATGTCCCAGCCATCCCACTTTAAAACCCTCCTGTAGATCCTCGTGATCTCGAACCTGTTCTCGAAGAAGTCGTCATCGTATGCTAGGCTTACCAGTTTACGATAATATTCGTTACCGCCGACGCCGAAGTAGTTAGCAACAATGTGGGAGGCGACCATTGACGGTTCATTTACGAAAGAGATTACTTCAGAATACTGATTGAACAAGCTCATCATGTCGTGAAACCATTGGTGGTGGTCAAACCAGTATAGTTTGACACCAAGCCTCCTGGCTCTTTCTAAAGTCATGTTGAGCTGGTTTTTCATGGAGCTCGCAGGGTTTAAATCGGCAATCCAGATCTCGTTCAACCCTAAGCTCACCAATTCCCCAATGTAACGGGCAACACTATTCACTGAAGATAGTATTTTTCTCTCCGGGTTCAGCATTTTGGATAAAATCACCGCCGACGCCAAGCCATCGATGTCCCAGTGAGTTATGATCCCTCTTCTCCGCGAGATTTTCAATCATAAGCACCCTTACATCGAATAAGCTGTTAAACAATATAGATATCGTGCAGTCTATTTATAAAAAATTTTGGCTTAAAACGATCACGAGGGGCTTGAAGGTAAGAACGGCTTCGCCTCTGCCTCCACGATTTTGCTAGTGATGACAACGTTGTTTTTCAACAAGCCGATGAATATTGGTTGTCTCCCAACGTGTAAAAGCCTCATCTTAACGTTGAAGCCTGTCACCCCTCTCGGCTTAATTGTGACTTCTTTACCTCTACAATATTCTTCAACGCATGGAAGGGTTAGCAACTCCAAGCTTAACGGTTTTTCAAGGTTATTCTCTACTTCCACCATGGCTTCGAACTCTGTGTTCTCGTATACCTGGGAAGGTATGAGAACCTGCCTAATGTTTATTTGCGAGAACCTTGAGACAATAATCCTGTTGGCCTCGCTTATCCAGGTCTCTATAACTTTCGGCATCCAGAACTCGGCCCACCAGTAATCGCTGTCGAGAGCGTGCCACATGGCCCATCTAGCCCCAGTGCTGAATTCGTCTCTTCCACCCACGGCTGATTCATAGGCTTTGATTTGGAGATAAGCCTCTCTGGCTCTCACCCAATACTTCTCCTGATCGGAATGCTCACCCCTCCACTTCCTGTATGTGCAGAGCCAAGTAGTAGATGGTATTTTAGTCAGTATCCTGCGGACTGAAACATTCTCCACGGCTTCCCTTAGGCTGACCATTTTTAGAATGCCTGAATCATACAACGATTCTAAGTATAATAGTAGCTTGTCGAAAAAGTACGCGGTGAGTGGCGGACTTCTCGCAAAAACCATCCAGTTCTCCCCGTCCAGAGCGAGGGTCAGGATTTTCGGTCTATCGCTCACCATTCTCCTAGCTATGACGAAGGATGCCTCGTAGGCGTTTCTCCAAGCATGTATCTCGTTTTCAAAATTGTTCTTAAAACCTAGAATGTCGCTGAGCTCGTGATCCCTGAAGAAAACCGTTATGTGCTTACCACTCGATGAGTTCAAGAGAAGGTATGGCTCGTACTTCGAATTCTTCTCTCCCTCAGCAGGATAGAAGTGGCAACGGTCGTCTAGAATCGTATATTCGATATTATTTTCATAGTAGACATCAACCAGATCCATTGAGAACGACATCTCGGGGGTCCAAGCCCCAATAGCCTCATACCCGTCTAATACTTTTTTAGTAACCTCTGAACCATGTTTAAGCTCTTCTGCAACCATGTCTTTGGCGTTGAAAACGCTTGAGATGAACCCTGCAATAGTGTGGGCATACAGGCTTGTCAACACATCTATTTCTCCATTCTTGAGGGCTCGACTATAATGCTTTAACGTGTCTTTTATCAGCTTAATTCTCTCATCATTCTTATCAACCTTCTCTCCAGATTGAAATACGATCCCTTCCTCAATAGCTATCTGCCACTGCTGTAGAAGGCTGGGGCTTAGATTATAAGTTGCCTTGTAATCCTTATGTTTCTGAAGCATTTCAACATGGTAATGATATGGTCCTTTTCCATACGGCCTCAGTTGCTCGCCGTACACGTAAATAAAGGCCCATGGGGAGTGAAAAGTCTTATTTGGCAAGTAGTTTGGAGCCTGATGATTATGCCAAACAAAGGCAAGCAGGGGGGTTTTCTCCAAACCCTCTGTGACAATATATCTTACAGTGTCGAATGAAGCGTCGTTGAGTCTCAGCTCTAAGACGTATTCACCTGGCTTTTCCTCAGCAGTAAACGGGATAATCTCAATCCTTGTTTGCGAGTCTGGAACTGACAGGTGGCCTTCGCTTACTTTAACATTCTCCTTGAAAATCGAATAGTGAACGTTTCTGCTTCCCCCTAATGCCTTTACCAATAAATGTATTTTCCCCTCCTCTCCGGGTTTAAACACTGGCTTATTAAGCACAATATATCCTTCCAAACCGTCCAATATTCTCGCTGGTACTAGGGAGCTCATTTGGAAAACCTGCATCTAGGTTTATACATATCCTACAATCTTAGCGTGTTAAAAATGTTAAGAGAAGTAGATTTTCAAAGCCTTCTCAGCTGATTTTTCCCATGAAAACTCCTGGGACCGCTTCACACAGCTCCTCCTTATTTTTTCATGGTTTATAGGATCCTTCATTATTTCGAGAAGCCTAAGTGTGGCCTCCGCAAGTTCAAGCCTGCTTCCAGGTCTTATTAAGAATCCAACGCCTTCCTCTGGATTTCTCCTTAAATCCACGACTATGTCTTTCAACCCCCCTGTGGAGGAAGCTACCACCGGCGTTCCCGCCGCCAAAGATTCAACGGCAACGAGTCCGAACGGCTCATACCAGCTGGATGCAATGTAAGCATCAGCGGCGAAATACAATGCCATGTAGTCTTCCATCGGTATTTTACCTATGATAACGCGCAGGTTTTCTTTAAAAGCCCATTGATACTCTCCCAGTTTTCTAATAAGAGGCTCGCATCTCTCAACCGGGATATATGCAAGGATTATTCTAACCCGCGGGTTGTCAATGATAATACGCTCCAAAGACCCGAGTAAGGTTTCTAAACCCTTCTGCCCTGCAAGCCTCCCCGAATGGAAAACCAGTTCGCCATCTTCATCAAAAGCCTTCGGATCGTCCAGTTCATAGTGTTCCAGTATGGCTTTAAGGGATTGTTCAACACGAGGCTCTATGATCGAGCCTTTAAACCCAGCGACATTCTCGGTGAGAATCTTTTTCCGGACTCTTCTCCGCTCCTCCGGGTCCAGCGGGTTGCTAACCTCATAGTGTTCTGCAACTGTGTCGAAAACCTCTTTCGAAGTCCATACTAATGCGTTGGGGATGTAGTCTATTCTACCTCTAAATTCCCATCCTAAATTCTTCTCAACATCCTTCACATAACCGCTACTAACAGTTACGTAGTGATCTACCGTAAGATACGCCAGCTTTTCGACCCAACCCCCAGCTTTACTGAAATAGTATCCGAAAGGCTTGACACCTTCAACACCCTTCACAAGAGTGTCAGTGCTAATACCGGTGGTGGAGGAGAGGAAGTCTAAACTTATTTTCAGCTTTGAGAGCAGGTGGAGCTGGTAGACCAGCTTGAGGTTTAATCCTTTCTCAACGCTTAATGCGTTTGATAGGAGGAGGGCTAGATAGCTGTGCCAGTCGTTCCCGTGTATAATGAACGGTATTTCCTCCGAACCTGTTTCAACAAGGTGCTTTAAGTAGGCACTGACTACGAGACCGAATATTGCAGACTTCTCTAGTAATCTTCCCCCTGAGTAAACGTTTTCGTCGTTGAAAACGCCGCCCTCGACCACAAAATGCTCGGGATTAGCCCTATACCTTAGGATTCTGTAATCCATTCCACGAATGTTAACAGAGTGAAGCGTTTCCGCTTCGCCGACAATTTTTACACCGTGGCAGGGTGTGAAAACGACTGCATCACAGCCTTTCTCCCGCAACGCTCTCGCTAGTCTTGGAGGAACCTCGGCCAGCCCCCCTACTTTTCTAACCATATAGGATTCGAAGCTGAGGAGCCAGGCAATCCTCATCCCTACCAGCCTACTCCCTAATCCGCCATTCAACGCCTAGGGAGAACTCTTCATCCTTTTTCAGCTCCACTGGCTCGCTAAACATTACTGCTAATCCCTGTGGAATTTCCATAACTCCTTTCTCAGTCCTAGCATACATGTTTAACGGTGCAATCCACACGTCGACATCTCTGGAAGCGTTCAGTGAGAAAGCCGGATAGGGTGTTGTCTTAACAACTACCCTTCTGCTCCTGCCTATGAAGGATGAAGACGCTTCTCTCTGCTCTCCGTTTACAACGTACACAGCCTTCTCCTCCGTTCTAGTATTCAGTTTCGGCGATACGTGATACTCGACCCCAACTCTTGCCTTCAAGCTTTCACTGCCCTTGTTCACCAACCTGTAAGTAGTGACATGGCCTTCCTCGGTAATCTTGACCCGTTTCTCGACTAAAACCCGTGAGACAAGGCTTCCGAAAACGTAGAATCCTCCCTGTGTTCTCAGAATTATTTCGAAAGCATCAGGGTTAACTGAAACATAGTGTCTCGATAGTGCTAGATCGCTGAGATCCTTGAACGGCGAGTTATTAATCCATTCGAACAACCCCGTATCATAGCTCCATAGGTGGATACGCCAGCTAACCCTTCTATACCAGTCTGGGTGGAACCATTGGATTTTCAGGTAGGGCTCAGGGTATCTCGACATTGTATTTTGAAGATTATGTTCTAAGCCATCTATTTTAACATCATATTCAAACAACGTGCCCCCGTCATCGGGTTTAATGTAAAGATTCTGAACAGGAGTTTCCACCAGTAACTCGTCCTTTCCATCGAAGTCGAAATCGTATAATTTGTAAACGAAGTTCTTATCCCCGAAGTAATCGGTTTTCTCCTCCGCATATTTTTCCACCTTAATCAAGTTCTCGTATATTGCCTGTCTAAGATGCGTGAGGTATATTCCACCGAACAATCCATGCCAAAACGCGTCATTACATTGTGCCAAATAGTATTTCAACATTACCTCCCCAGGTGCTTCTACCTTGAGGAGCTTGCTTCTCACATAGAGTATTTTCTTATGCATATTATTGCTCTCTCTGTACTTCGTCAGGAAGTTCCGGAAGAAACCCCCGCTCCACTCTAGCATCTTATCATAGCTTCCTGTGTTAAGGTATATTAATCCCCTTACCCCGTATAGCTCGAGATATTCTGATGGCTGGATCATCCTGACTTTGTCGCTATTGTATCTAAGTGTTTCGAGAAAGCTCCTCAACCACTGTCTGCTCCATCCGGGGTCCATCCATTCTCCAAACTTCTCGGCATCACTCCCCCATAGCAATACGCGGGCCTCATCTCCGGATCTACTCCACATGTAGTTAATTACTTTCTCTGGATGTTCCCACGGAAGAATGTATCTTAAACCTGCATCAATAAAAAATAGCTTTAACTTGTTGCCTCCTTCCTCAGTCAGCCAAGCATGACTGGAGAGACTTGGGTCTAAGCCTGTCTTGGAGAGCGTGGAGTCGTCTATAAGCACGTATTCAATATTGTTTTCAGCTGTAACGAAGGGTATGCTGGGTTCCCAAACCCTCTCGGGAAGCCATAATCCCTTTNGGTCTGANGCCCGCGATTTTCTCGAACTCTTCGAGATAAAGTCTGATTTGCTTCACCCTATCCTCAATGGGTAGAAGCGGTATGATCGCTTCCCCGATGCTTCCAGCCATGAACTCTATCGTCCCGTATTCGTGAAGCCTTAGCAAGTCGTTTAAATAATCAGGGTATCTCTCCTTCATATANAGGAGCAATGGCCCGCTGATGTGTACGGTGAATTTGAAACTGCTGTACTCTTTCAACACGTCTAAAAGTAGCTTGTAGCTATTTTCCATTATTCTTTCATTTATAAAGTCGAACTGGCCCGTGGGCTGATGATAGTGGAGTGCGAATATGAAGTTCACGGGAGCCATGCTCTCACCCCTGTAGGTAAGAGGAAATCTCTTTTCTAACAAGTTCCACGAGCCTAACAGGATCATCCACTTCTCGCGTTAATTCCCGAATCCTCTTCGACAGCTCCTTTAAAAGCAGGGCCTGTTCAATCCAGGCTTGTATATGCCCGCTTCTCAAGTGGTAAACCGCGCTCTCCAACGGGACGCTCCCGATTTTAGTATACAGCTCCATTAATGATCTGGCATAAACACCTGTATAGGAACCATCAGGCATTGTAAAGTAAAACGCTTTATCCATCGGCAGTATTAGCTTAGAAGCAATCTTGCCCGGCTTCTCGCTAATCTTCTCCTGTATTAACTCGGACAGTACCCCCAGTGCCTCCATAAACAACCCATAAGCTATGCTAGCATTCTTGAAGGGGGAGAAGTAGGCGTGGACTTCTTCTATTGTCCCGAACTTGGTAGCCATGTAGTAGAAGTGATCGCTTATGGTTAACGTCTTCCACAGCCTTTTTAAACCGGGCTCCTCTGACGCCCTTACAAACGGGTATAAGCTGGCTAAAGCCCTAACCGCTTCTTGCTGCATAACGTTCCCAATCCACGCACTCAAATCTCTCTCATCAGCCCAACTAATCGTGGACCATGGTGGAACGTCAAAAACGTCTCTAGGAGGATACTTCTCAGCCACCTCCCTAGGCGTTGAGAATTCTAAGTGCCCGTATTTCAAGACTTCGCCAGGAAGCCATCTAAGGAACTCGTGAATACCAGACTCCGGCCAATGATGTTCTCCAAACGTCTCATAATCCATAGCCAGGAACACTAAATCGCCCGGAGTGGCCGCTAACCATGAAGCATACTTATCTGCGGTCAACGGGTATTGATCCCATTTCTTATCGCTAAACCTGAACCCGACGTCATCGCTCAATCTATAGTTTCTTGCTAAAACCCTGGCGTCACAACCCCATGCTTTATACACGTAATTAGGGCTTCTCCAACCGAGAACGTGGTCAACACCTTCCGTTACGACGACCCTGTACCCCGTGTTGTAGAAGAAGTAAGCTAAATCATTGTTGAAAGTAAACTCAGTGTTCTCAATGGAAACCGGCTCATAACCGAAGAAACTCTTCATCGCTTCCCTGTGCTGAAGCACCTGCTCCCTTAATTCTTCGAAACCATAGCTTGGGAGAAACGCTGCTATGCTGTGGTAGTAGGTCTGCTCCACCAGCTCTACCATTTCTGTAGCTACAGCTTCTTGAAATACCTCGATAATACCCGGAGCCCATTTAGACGCCTGCTCGAGGAACACGCCGCTTATGCTGAATGATACTTTAAATGGTTTCAAAGTATCCTTGTATCTCTTAAGATTTTCAACTATTATTTTCGTCGCCGGGATGTAGCATCTTTTAGCAACTCTCTCAATAACGTATCTGTCAAGAGAATTGTCAAATATGGCTTCCTGAATATCCTCGTATTCAATATTGTTTTTCAAAGCCTTTTCAATAAGCTTCTCATGCATTCTCCTGTCAAGCCTATAGGGCTGGTGAACTTCAAAGAGGAAAACAATGCTTGTCACGCTTATCGCCATTCTAGTTTAATCTTGCATGAAATATATAATTTCGGTTCGGGGAGTGCTATCCTTATTTCATGGAATTAAGCAACGGGTCGAATAACCCTATTATTGGGATAGAAACCCACTCACTCCTATACATTGATTCATAGTATGCCTCGTATAGACTTCGCTCAATAATCCACGGATATATCAGTGAGAATATCTCTCTGGGGTTCTTCAACCTGTATTTCACGTTTAACTCGGAACCTAT
>ConS_8084CDRAFT_1000067_pt1 | contig 12191 bp, 10 predicted proteins | sample ConSprmetagenome_FD_10661 | JGI IMG/M metagenome (IMG submission 10661) | reverse complement strand
ACCGTGGCCGTGAGGGGGTACAGAAATGTGGACCCCTACGGCTCGTTGCATCCCCCAATCTACCAGACCGCGGTCTTCAGGATGGAGGGAGAGGCCGCCAAATCTGACAGGTGCTTCGACCTTAAGTACAGCAGGGAGGAGAACCCCACCCTGAGGCCCCTGGAGGAGGTGGTGGCCAGGCTAGAGGGCGGGCTTGACGCCATTGCCTTTAACAGCGGCATGGCGGCTCTTTCGGCGGTTTTCCTCTCGTCTTTAGACGCCGACGCCTCTGTGGTGACCACGGCCGAGGCCTACGGCGCGACGCTACGGCTTCTGGAATCTCTTGGCAAGTTCGGCATAAGGCTTCGAAAGGGGTTTCCAGAGACCGAGGTAGTTGTGGAGTTGATTAAAGAGGTGAGACCGCGGCTTGTTTTTGTAGAGACCATCACCAACCCCATGTTGAGAGTTCTGGATTTGCCGGAGGTTGTCAAAGCGGCGAAAGACGTGGGGGCTTTGGCGGTTGTGGATAACACTTTCGCCACCCCTGTCTTGACTGCGCCTCTGTCCTACGGCGCCGACGTTGTTGTACACTCCACCACTAAGTACTTGGCTGGCCACAACGACGTGGTAGGCGGAGTCGCCGTCGTGGCCGCCAGAGAGCGACTAGAGGATTTATGGATCTGGAGGGCTATATTAGGTAATATCATGCAACCCTTCGAGGCCTTTCTGACGCTTAGAGGCGTCAAGACTCTTTTTGTGAGGTTTGAGAGGCAGTGTAGAAGCGCAATGGCCGTCGCCGAGTTTTTGTCGGAGCACAGCAAGGTGAAGGAGGTTATCTACCCGGGATTGTCGAGTCATCCGCATCACGGCGTTGCGAAGAAGCTCTTTGGTGATAAGTTCGGGGCCGTGGTTTCTTTCAAGTTGAAAGGTGGAAGAGAGGCGGCGGTTAAGTTCTTCAAGTCGTTGAGGCTCATCACGCCGGGACCAAGTCTAGGTGGGGTGGAGAGCATAGCCACATATCCCATAGCCAGCGCCGCCTCCCCTATACCTGAAGAAGACAGAAAGATGCTCGGCATAACTGAGGATCTTGTTAGGCTTTCCGTGGGTCTTGAGGACCCGGCGGATCTGATTGAGGACTTGGATCAAGCTTTGAGAAACTAAATTCTTTTTTATAGAGAGGGTATATACTGTGAGTATCTGCGTCAAGTGCCAAGGACGTAAGCTGTTGTGTGGGTTGCTGAAGTGCCCCATAAGGGATAGGATTTCGGTCTTTAGACTGGCACTTAGCAAAGCCTCTAGGGCCGAGGTCTTTGGGTCTTCTCCGCCTGCCGCCGTGGTGGGGGAGCGCGGCTGGCCCCATGTTGCCGTTTATTTCGGCGAGCCGCCCGACGTGTTNGGCGAGGAAGCCCGGCGCTACGACGAGCCGAGGCTTCTGTGGGGGCTTCCGCTTGAGGAGATCGCCAGGCTTCGGAGCTACGTCACGTTTGGCGTCAGGTGTGCGAAGACGCCGTGGGAGCTGGGGGAATTGCCCTACGTCGCGGTTTCGGCGAGACCTGTGGATGTGGAGATGAAGTTCGCAAAGCCGCCCTCTCCGCAGGTGTTATTTGATCTACGCGAGAAGCCCATGGGGCCGAGAGCCCCCTTGGAGAGAGCTAGGGTGGTGGAAAACCCTGTCGTCCCTCGGCAACTGGATCGCCTAGCCGCCGAGGACGTGGCGGCTGGAGAGGCGGCCGTTGAGCTGTACGCCAAAGGGGTCGACCTCTACATCGTCCAACGGGCCTTCGCGTTGGGCCTTCTGGGGGCTAGGCACAGGTGGAGACTCGTCCCTTCTCGGTGGGCCATAACGGCAGTGGATGTGGCTGTCGGGAACTGGCTGGCGGCGAGGGTGAGGGATTTGCCTGAGGTGTCGGACGCATTGTATGGCTANGGCGAATATCTCGACAACAGATATCTTGTCGTGGTGAGACCAGGCCCCCTCAGATTTGTCTATCTGGAGAGGTGGCAATCCGGCGGGAGGACGGCTGAGGTGCTGGTGAAGGAGAATGCGCAGGGCGTCCGCACCACTTTGGATGGTGGATTTGAGGCGGCGCGGCTGGCCGTTCTGGAGAAGCTGTTGGCGTTGGGTAGAAGGGGGTCTGTGGCTGTGGTGAGATGGATCGGAGAGGGATACTACGTCTCTGTGGGGAACTGGCAAATCAGAGAAACCATCAGGAGAATTAGCTTGAAAAGACTCGACGAAGAATATATACGCTACGTTGAGAAGGTAGGGACGGATCCCCTAGCTCTCCTTGGCAAATCAGCCAAATCTTTGACAGAATTCTTTTAATTATCTATATTAATATTTATGTTTTCGTGACATGAAATAACTCATACTACCTAGTAGGCCTACGTTCTCTAAACACTCTATAGCAGTCGGCATATCGCTGATGTCGTCACTTCTTCGGTGGAGAAGAAGGAAAGGGGCGAGGTCTATGTATCGCCTAGGCGACCTCCGTGGTGGTCTGTCACAGCCCCACCTTGTTTATTTCCTCAGCTGATGTCTTGCCATAGGCTACATCAAGTGTCAAAGGCAAGAGGACAAAGCCAGTTACCGTAACGCTTGGCCCACAGAGGTGACAAATGTCCCGCGAGACAACGCGTCGATTCCTCCTCTACGCCTTCAGAATGTAGAGTCAGAGATACTTACGCGCTCGCTTTATCACATCATAGTCTCTGTCGTTTTAAGCCTGGTCACAAGAAAAGTCACCCNCTTCCCTTACAGCGGAAGACTTGGGCAGACAGCCGATGTGAAAAAGAGGGGCTCGTCAACCTCGCCCACGGCTTGTGTTATTTCTTCAGTATCAGGAGAGCCACCTTGAGATAAGGGTCGTCTCTACGCTTGAGTAACGCCATCAGCAACACTTCTCGGTCTATGCACGTCGCCAGCTTCTGCGCCACGTCAATCAGGAGCCTTGGCCAAGGCTTGTATCAAATGTTCCTCCCACCCGATATGATCGCCCACCTGCCGAGACGCGGAGGCCGGGGGCTGGGCAACCTGCGTCTGTATGTGTTGCGGGGTTTGAGACTGCTGAGGAGGTGCCTCCTCCGGCTCGTTGTTGTCGTGGTTCTCGAGGATGTTTGTCAGTCCTTTTTTGATTTTGAGCGTATGGCCCCCGGTGGGGGACCGGAAAAACCCTACCTCCGCCTATCTGATGTACAGTAGGCTGTCGGCCGTGGAGCCGATCCTCAGAAGCCCCTCAGTCTTCTCTATGGCGAGGACGGAGGAGCGTGGGATCGCCAGTCCGCATGAGAGGTAGACGTGTTGCGAGTCGGCGCTGTATCTAAACCTGCCCCACACCACCAGCTCGCTCCCCGGGTTCTTCAAGACGGCCTCAGCCGCCTTGCACACCGACGGCGACGAGGCGTACGACAAGCCGAAGAAGGCCACTAGCGCAACGGCGGCCATCAGCAGTACCGCAATGATGTCTAGGTACTCCTCTATCATGGCTTAAACCGGCAGTAGAGGTTCAGCGCCTTGTGGGCCAGGCCGGGGGGCGCCTGCAAGATGCCGGAGGACGTGCATGCAACAAGCCCCGTTATGCGGTATACGGCGGAGGGGTCTCCCATCTCGGCGTATTTATACGCCTCCGGCCAGTAGAGAAAAACCGCAGACAAATCGGTCTTGCGCACCTCAACCGGCTTGATGAACAGCATAGCCGCCACCGCCAGCGCGAACATCACCGGTATAAACGCAAGTTCAAGCCTCATGAAGGCTTGAACGCGGACCGGGGAAAAAACCTTACCGTTGAAAAAATCAGCAGTTTACAACTACCAGCCTCACCTTGACGCCGGACGCCTCTACCTCGGCGGTTTCGGGTCTGAAGTCTGTCCCGGAGCGGCAGGTGGCGGCGTAGTGGGTGATTGTGTTGCCTTCCACCCACGGCATGACCAGCACGCAGTTGGTCAAGGCGATCGTGGCGTTGTTCCGTGTGTAGGTCTTGTTGAGCAGGCCTTGGATCGACTGGGGGCACTGGCCCAGGCCCAAGACGTAGACAGGTATGGATGATGCCTCGACGCCGGTTGTGTTGGTGAGCACCCACCTGCCAGCTACGTAGCTGTAGTAGGCGAGGTACTGCTTCACGGCCACTGGAGTGTCTAGGTGGGTTGCCTTCTCCGCCGCTATAGACGCCGCGGCGGATATGAGGGGCGCTTGGCTGGAACTAAACATGCCCAACACCGCCGCCGCCACCACAGCTGTGGCGGCGACGGCCGCGACGACGGCGAGGAGGTATCTAAAGGTCAGCATCTCCCTACCACCGTCAAGACGCTTCTGGCGCCTTTGGGGTATCCTACAGCGTCGGCCCAGGTTTTGAACAGAAGCGCAGTCTCGGGGCGCCAGATGGTGACCGCGTCGCCGGGCCTCGCGGTCAGCTCCTGCTCCACAAGCGGCAGGACGAGGACGGGATCCCAGGTGAATATCCTGGAGGCGTTGATTAAGAGGCAGCCTCTGTATTCGTTGTCCACCTTGGTCGGCACTTCGCCTATCTTGACCCACGTCCCGCCGCGCTGGGCGTAGAAGGCGAAGCCTGAGACGGGGCCGTCTGCCCTAACTCTCACGAGGCCTCTCCAGGAGTCTGCCAGCTCAAGCCGCGGCTTGGAGTAGTTGTATTGTATCTGGACGGGCTTCAGCGGCGTGTTGGCTAGGCCGAAGGTGCTCCAGAAGTCGCCGGAGAGAGCGAGCTGAGACACTAATGTATTATCATACCACGTGGAGGCGCAAGACGGCGGAGTGATCCTGCCGCCTTCGCCGTAGCCGTACACCATGTGGAAGTACGGGGCGCCGTCTAGCGTGACGTAGGCCGTGATGTTGAACGGCGTAGTTGAGAGGGATGCTGGTGCGGGTGTGTGCGTCGTGATGCGGTACGCCACTCTGTCGGACACGTAGTAGACATAGGTGGAGTTTCTCCCGTTGACCTCCACAATTATTTTGAAGAAACCCGTCCTATCGGGCGTTGCGTATATTGATGAGGTGTTGATGGGCATGGTCTTGCAGGTGTTGAGCGGCCTAAAGGGCACCCACCAGCCCGGGCCCACTACTACGGCCTTAAGGGGCCTCCATTCCTTGTCTATTTCAACCAGCTTGTAGTTCCGGGCTCTGGAGACGTTTATCGACTGACGGGACGTGATGACGTATCCGTCCTCCACGTAGACCTTGACTCTATGCCTGCCAGTGGGGCCTAGGTACATCAGCATTATGGAGTAGCCCATATTCGGCAGAACCCTGTCGCCAGGTAAGGGCGGCGCAGGCCCCACCAGCTCCGGGCTTAGTGACGTGCAGAACATAGACCTGCAGGCCATAGTGGGGACAAGCGCAACCAGCCACGGAGACACCCCGCCGCCTCCGCCGCCTCCTCCTTCCCCGGTGATCCGGGGTAATGATGGCACGTAGAACACTGCGACGTCTGTCGGCGCGATTCCCGTCGTGTGGTTCAGCTTGACTAAGCCGGCGCTGTCCGCTGTGGTGTTCTCGTAGCGCCGTTTGGTGTGGACGGAGACTGCCCCGTATTGGTCTCCACTGCCCCAGTAGTATGCCGTGGACTCGCCATAGAGGAAGTGGAGCAAGTCGACATAGCGGCCACCGCTTATGTCTGGGTGGTTCCACCGCAAGGCATCGGTGAGCCAAGCCGACGCGTATAATGTTGTACTTCCACGAAAACATAGCGGTTCAGAGATACGTCTGAAGATGGTAAACGGTTCGCGGCGGCTATAGATCATTAGTATGGGCCAGACGTATGCGCCGAACTCTATCGACGGCATAGACTGATCTACAGCAACGGCGACTGTGGTGCCGGTCTGCCACCACCATGGGCGGGAGAACGACAGAGGGCCGTTGATCTTCCCCCTGCTGGCGACGTCCTCGTAGTATGTAGCGTTTTTGATTACGCGGAGGTACGGAGTGCCTGAGCTAGCGTTGAAGCGGTCCACCAAGTAGACAGGATTCGGATCAGGCCGACTCCACGCAACGTTTATAGTTGCTAAGTAGACGGAGCCCAGCGGAAGGCGTATCTCAGACGTCGAGCCGTGGAATCGCACGCGTGACTGTAGCATGTAGCCGCTCTGCACGGCCATGAGGGCGATGTATGCGTGGGACACATTGTTGTCGCCATGTATCCTGCAATACGCGGAAAGGTTCGCCCACGACAATATGATGCATGAAGGTGGTCTGCAGAGGGCCGCGGGGGGATCAGAATAAGAAACCACCGGTTGCAGTACGTACAGCGGTACGTCAGGAGTTTGCCTTATCTTTACGGAGCCCCACTGCGTCGGCATGGCGATCATGTGGAGGTACACGCTCATCGACACTGGAACGTTCGCGACGTCGAGGCCGTATCTACTGCCGTCTATCCGTACGTACGAAAGCGTCCCCACGTCGGGCGTGATGCCGTATCTCCAGGGGTCTGGTATCGTGGCGTTTACGCCGTACGCCTCCACGACGTCGCCTGGCTTGCGGCCGTTAACCTGGAGCGCGTTCCACTCGGCGGGGTAGTCGATCGAGACGAGTTTGTTGGGGTCTGGCCTGAAGGGGGGGCAGTTGGGCCAGGTGGTAACGTTGGGAGGCGCCGAGCAGTAACCGTGGCGCGGCTCTGAGGCTCTGACGAGGGCCCAGTCGCGGTATCTCGCGGCTGTGGCTGGCACTGTTAAGGTTATGGTGGTTCTCACCCTCTCGGGCGTCTGCACAATCACATCGTAGACGCCCACATCGCTTTTGTTGTAGATGCAAATGTACTTGACGACTACCCATCCTTGATAAGGAGCGTAGTGCTCCAGAGTCACGTTGAATTTCAGCGGTCTGCTCCACTGCGCGCTGACTGCATCTGAGTATATGAGATTATGTCTGGCAATCCAAACGGAGCGGTTGGGAAATACTGGAGCTATAGCTTCGAACTCGAGGTAGACGCCGATGTTGTATATGTAGTCTACCGTGTAATTATAAGCTGCCTTGCACTCCAGCGTTGCGCTTCCGGCGGCCGCGGCTACGGCTAGTAGGAGGGCTACCAGGAGTCCGGCCCGGTGCATGTTTGGCCGTTAAAAAACGTGGGGAAAAACCTTAGGTTTTGTGTTAACGGCGCTGGGGGCAGGCTAGTGGGATTTTGAGGGGGTAGTCCACCACCAGTATATACGGCGCAGACGGCGGCGTGGCGGCGTACAGCTTGGCGGTGTCGCTGGCGGCGTTGTAGACGAGAGCCCACTCGGCCTTGACCAGCTCCACAAACCCCACATCTGCCCCTACTACGGGGTCTAGGCCTACGGAGGGGGGCCTGCCCCATGTCGTGTAGAGGCTGTATAGCCAGCTGTAGTACTGGGTGGGGTTGCGCGGCACTGCGGCGTAGACTTCGAGCCACGGCAGTAGGTCGAGGGAGTGCCTAAGCTCGACTTCGTAGAGCGTAGCGGCGGCGCCGCCTTGAAGCGTTGCGTTTCTGCATCTCGTCACGTTTAGATAGATTTGGTAGACTACGTTCTCTCCGGCTCTTTCAAGCCCGTACCCCACCGGCAGGTGTACCGGGAACTCCACCCACTGTCCCGTACGGTAGTCGTAGGCGGTGGCGTTGGCGTTCACCACTCTCACCACGTTGACGAAGACGCGGAAACGCGACGTAGAGTCCACCCTCGGGAATGAGGAGAGGTTGCTGGCCAGCCACTCCTTGGCGCTGTAGAGCTGGTCTGCCAGGTTCACGGCCTTAAAGCTCGGCGTATGCGCCGCGGCGTAGAGCACTACGAAGGCAACGACGGCCAACGCGATTAGGCCGTATGTCAGCGACCACATGTCAGCCCCACGAGCACTCCTTTGCGAAGTTCGCCCTGGCGTTCATGGCGGAATCCCTCGACTCAATCCACACGGTGGTTGTATACCAAGGCACCGTGTAGCTGTTGTGTTTCGGCTCCTGTTTGTTCCATGTCCATATCAGCGTCTTGCCGCTAGTCGGATCAGACACATACACCTCATGCCAGCGCCATCCCCACGAGTCGACGCGGGTGAGGACGATGTCTGACTGGGTGAAGGTGAGGCGCCAAACCTCCTTTCTGTATAGAAGCCAGCTGTGCCAACTGCTGGAGTCATCTTCCCAAGCTAGGAGGAAGTCGGCAAAGGCGTCTGCGGGGCGTGTCACATATAGAGGCCACCACGGGTTCATGTACACAGTCACGTAGCTGTATCCTCTCTTCCAGTAGTTGGTGAGGTCGAAGATCTTGAGCGACGTGGAGGGCCGGAGGTCTTGCGTGTTGTTTGACGTAAACACCTGTGCCCTGAGGAGGTCTGTTATGCTGATTTGAGCCGTCAAGGTGTGCCACTCGTCGAGGAGCGGCGGCACGTATATACGCACGCGGTTGACGCCCGCCATCGGTATGGAGAAGGACACTGAACCAGGTATTGTGCCTGTAGCCGAAGCCACCAGCCGCCCCTCCTCGTCGTACACATACACAGCGGCCGCGTGGCTTGTGGGGTCTCCGTCGAAATTGATAGTGACCCCGCAACCTCTTGACAAGTCTGTACTGATATAGACGTCGATGAGAGGTAGATTTGGCTCTGTGACGTTGCTTAAGACGTCGCGGCCGAATCTCGGCTGGGAGCCGCCGCACGACGCGTATACTATTCCGTTGATCACCCAGAGGTACATAGCTGTGCCGCATGTGGCGCTCTCCCCTATCGACAGCGGCCTGCCGTCTACGTAGGCCCATCCGTACCTCGCCGCCTCCCTTGTGCCTAGGTAAAGCGCGGCATAGTTGCCGTACTGCCGAATCCAGTACCCTCCTGTGAGCTTAAACGCGCAGTCTGAACACGCCAGCACCGGAGAGACGCCCTCCCCCGCGGGAAACAGCGTAGCTATGACGGCGGCGGCGAAGGCCGCAAGCCCAGCAAATATGAGGATGTCTCTGAAGGTGATCATGGCATCCCAGGACAGCTGTACTGGACGAGAAGCCACCTGCCTCTGGAGGTGAGCCCCACGGGGACGCAGTTTTCCTCCACCTCTGCGTCGAAGGGCGGCGGGCACCACAAACCTGTGTAGGGGTCTGGCCCGATCCTCACGGGAGCGCTTGTATACCTGGTGCAGTTGTAGCCGCCGGGGTAGATTGTAAACACGGCCGCGAGGGTTCCTGGCACTCTCACGGCTCTTCTGAAGGCCTCTACGTCGCTTCCTGCGTACTTCACTGCGTAGAGTCTGCCTGTGTGGTTGTAGACGTAGACCCGTATAGTCAGGACGTCGCTTGAAGGCGCCGCCGGCACCTCGACTGTTTTCGACGGCAGGAACGGCTTGATAGTTGCCATCGCCATTATAAACAGAGCCGCAAGCGCAGTTATGAAGACAGCCGCCGCTATGAAGTCCTCCATGGACGAGGAAAAAGAGGCGGGGGGAAAAACCTTGAAGAACCAATGAATCGCCCGCCTACTCCTCTGCCTTCTTCCTGTATATGACGAGGGTGGCGATTACTCCGGCTAGGGCGGCAAAAAGCACGTACATCAGCGGGTCGATCCCCTCCTCGCCGCCCGAAGGCTGGACAGCCAGCTGTGTCTTCAGCGATGTCAGCCGGTCGTTTAGGCTGTCGATGGTCTGGTTCATGGAGGCGAGCTGGGTCTTGAGGTGGTCGTTTTCGGCCTTGAGCTGTGTCAGCTGTGACCTGAGCCGGTCGTTTTCGGCCTGGGCGGCGCGCAGGTTGGCTTGGAGCGCCGTCACCTCGGACTCCCTCTGCCGCAAGGCCTCCTCAAGGGCGCGCCACTGCGCCTCCAGAGCCGCTATCTGGGCCTCCAGCCCGGCGATGAGCGAGACGGCTTGGCTAGCGTTAGTCCTGCTCTTGTCTAGCTCGGCTTTGAGGGCCTTGATCTGCGCCGAGAGGCTGGCGACATAAGACAGGAGGGTTAGGTTGGCTTCTGGGATCTTGAAGACGGCTTTAGTCGCGGGGTCTAGGTACCAGCCGGCGGGGATGTAGTTTGTGAAGGTGCCCACTGGCGTCACTGCGGTGGTGTTTGTGGCGTTGACGTGCTCAACGTAGCCGCTGTAGGCGGTGAAGCGGAGGGGGAGCCACCTCAGCCACAGCCACGTGGAGCCGTCTCTGGAGCAGTAGACGTCGGCATTCCAGAGCTGTGTGCTTCGAGAGATCTGCGTGGCGTTGAGCACGTCCACCGCGACGTATCTGCACTGCGAGTAGAGATACTGCATGACTGCCCGCGCCTCGGCCGAAGAGCCGCGGAAGGAGAGGCCCGCCTGCACAATGTAGACCGTCGTGTTGTTTATGTACGCGGTGAAGTGGGTGGCGTTCATGGGGTACACCTGCACCAGCACCGCATGCGGCGGGATCCAGCTGACATACGCCAACGCGTAGGCCGCCAGCAGAAGAGACGCCAGCCAGACCCACCTTACCGTCGGCATGCCCCTCTGACAATCGCATAAGGAAAAACCTTACCGGTGAGGGAGTTGAAAAGACAGATGCGGAAAAAGAAAGGGTGGGGAAAAGTGGGGGGTTTTGTTACGATATGCCTACCGTGACGACGCCCTTGGCGATTTGTACTGTCTTGCCGCTTGTGGCGTCTATGGCGTACATGACGTAGGTGTACTGCGTGCCAAATGATAGAGTTGCGGGGAATCTGCACGTAACTGACTGGCCAGCTGAAATTGGCGGGTCTATGCTGTCGGACTGGACGTTGATCTCAACGTCTCCGCCCCGGGCCACTATACATCTGCCGGTGATCGGGCTACTCAAGTCGGAGCCGGACTGGGCGTATGCCAGCAACACGGCGCTCAGCCTCCCGTTCAGCACCTCCACCGTGACGTCGAAGCCTGCCCTGTCCGCGGTGGCTATGGCGCTAGCTCTGAGGCTTTCGGCCGCGGACTTGCCCATGCCTTGGAACGTAAGCAGGCCTATCACGCCCACTATTATGAACGCGGCGGCGATTAGCAACGCCTCAACCGTGGTTAGACCTCTTACCTTGGTTTTGATTTTGAACTTAGGCATGGGCCCATGGACAGCCAGCCGGAAAAACCCTGCGTCCGCCGTCACAGCAGAGTCAGCAGGACTTGTTGCAGTGCGGCGCCGGCGGCGCCTCCTAGGAGGGCGGACTTGTGTATCCCCTCGGGGGCCATGAATATCGTGATGTAGCTGGCGGCTATCAGCGACATGGCTACGGCGAGGATGGCCCTAACCTCCTCATACGGCGGGGGGCTGAGGAAGGGGATGTGCCCCAGCTCGGCGGAGGACAGTTGCTTCGCGGCTGAGGAGATGGCGAAGGCTACCACGACCACGGCGGCGGTGAAGAGGGCAAAGTAGGCCATTGCCTGCCTGGCCATCTTCTTGATCGCAGACGTCTCTATGTCGATTATGGACTGGATGTACTCCACTGCCTTGACGGCGGCTGTGCCTCCGGCTTCTACCACGGCGCGGTACATGGCTTTGGCCAAGACGAAGTATTTAGAGGGTATGAAGTAGCCGTATGCGATTTTGGCGGCCACTCTGTACCGCCCAATGAGGCGGCCTAAAATCACGTCGGGCGGGGCGCCCTCCTTGAGCATGGCGGCGGCTGACCTCAGCATGGGCGGAACCTCCCGCCTAATGCCGAACCACCACAGCCTGTCTTTGAGGTAGAGCCAGAGGTAGGCGACTGCGCCGAAAGCCGCAAAGGCCGACGGTGGATGGAACAAGCCGGCCGTGGCGGCGGCGGCGGCTAGGCCTAGGGGGATGGCCCACTCGTAGGTGCGTAGCGTGTTTACATCCATCGGCGACGCGGCCAGCGCCACGGCGGCCATGGCGGCGGTCATGCCGAAGACGATGCCCAAGAGGAGGGTGGGGTCTGCGTCGAAGATGCCGATGGCCCAGAGGAAGAGGAAAAACAGTGGGAGCAGGAACAGCGACCCCAGCGACGAGTTGATGGACTCGTACATCCTCGCCTTGGCCTCTGTCTTGGCTACGGCGATGGCTTTCATAGACTCTAGGAAGGAGTGGACGAGGATTTGCCTGTCTACACCGGCTTCCTCTTGGGCGAGGGCGTAGCCGAGCTGCCTAGCCGCCTCGTCCTTGTCTTCGATGAATTGGGTGGAGGGTGTGGGCATGAGCGACGCCACGAAAAGCCTCCTGGACTCGACTTCGTCTAGCTCGGCTGTGTTGAAGGAGGTGTGTTTAAGCGCCTCGTTGCCCGACGTCACGCCGATATACGTGGCGAATATGGGCGCCGCCGATATGTAGAA
>ConS_8084CDRAFT_1000065_pt1 | contig 12374 bp, 9 predicted proteins | sample ConSprmetagenome_FD_10661 | JGI IMG/M metagenome (IMG submission 10661) | reverse complement strand
ACCTCAGCCGATTTGAGCCATTCGAGCCACATCTGCAGACAGCTACGCCAGCTCTGACTCTGCTGAGGACCGCACAGGGCGTCTACATCAAGACCCCTAACCGCGCCCTCGCACAGCTCCTCCTCAAACCCTGAAAACACGCCTAACTCAGAAGATTGTTTCAGCTCTACCTGCAGGAACCCAACACAATCTGAAAGTCTACCCATACTTCTACTTCATGAAGCCTAAGAATATTAATATGATAATGACGTGAGGATATTGATGCATTGCACAGAGCTCTAGATATTAAGCTCTTGAGAGCTCTGCGTCTATTGCGCAAAAATCGCGAAATATTCCAGGAGGTGTTTGGGGGCATCAGCAGTATATCGCCGGCAAGGTAAAATCAAGGCGCCATTCTTCGGCGCACCAAAGAAACAAAAGAGGAGAGAGGCGGGAAAAGCACGCCACTCTTCGCAGTGCTGTATGTTGGGTTCGAGACTTGTGGGGTGGCATGTGCCGCAGTCTGTGCCGCGGCTGTGCCGGGGGCTGTCCCCGCGCTGAGCTTCGCCGACGTCGCTGTGCTGTCTAGGCGCCGGTCAATGCCTAGATCTAGGGCGGCTCTGCACCTAACAGCGGCTCGTCTTAGTCTACGGCCGCCTCAATCTTCAGCAGAGGAGCTACGACAACCTCAAACCTAAGGCTAAATAGGCGTTTCTCAGCCGCCTTGATGACTTCGCCAGCCTCTGCACCTTCGGCGAATTGTTTCATGATTTGCGCGTAGACAGCAGTCGCAATCCTAAACCACTAGTCCTCGTACAAGATGTCTCTAACAGCGGCCAGCTCCCCCGCCCGCCGCCGCGCCTAGCCTCAGCCAGCTCTTTTTCAACCTGCTTAATCTCCGCCTCCACCTCCTCAGCTACACGCCGCAACAAACCCCTAAGAGCCTCAAATTCCACAAGGGCTGGGGGTCTAAATTCGCAACTTATGCCGGAGGTGGGCTGTGGATTCCCCACCGAATTAAGCTCCAAGCGCCCACGCCGCCTTCGTCTGCGGCCAGGTGGTAGGGCCCTTAAGGGCGCAATATCTGCGGCGAGCGACACCGGCGGACCGCGCAACCGCCTCTGCAGGCTGTCGCAAGCGGGGAAGGGGACAGTCTGCCGCGGGAAGGACGCCTGCAGAAACGGCGGCCTCTTCTTCGCCGTAATCGAAAACGCCACAGAACACACCTGCTCACCACCGCGGCGGGACTCCAGTGAGCCGGCGGAGGACGGATGCCCCGCGGCGCGGGCGGAGACCTGCTGAGCCTTCCGGCTGGAGGCAGAGGCGCCTTGAGACGCAGACCTCCCAGCCCTCCTCCTCATAGAGCTGAATACCTGCGTCTCGCCCCCCGTGGCCGAGGCTGACAGCCGGAGTCCGAGGCCCTCCAGGAATACAAAGATGCGCGCCCTNTGGCAACTAGCCGGNANCCTGNGAAGAGACGATAGAGNAGNCGCTAGCGGCACTCAAACTCTCACCTGGCAGGCAAGAGAAGAAGANGTCAAATATTGAGGTTTATAATAACTTATTTATATATTTCTGAAATATATATGTATTGTAAATCATAAGCATTCTGTTTTTTTCGCTTATAGTTTTTGCGTCGAGAATCCTCATCAACAGTTCTCTTTCGAAGGCGTCGGCTGTTTCCTCTATTAGCTGTCCAAAAGATGAAATGTTCGTCAGCGACGTCGTCTTTAGCCGGAGGAATCTCCCGCCTTCCCAAACAATCATTTCCTTTTTGGCTGCGGCTAATGTGGGGGTGCTCACGTCGACGCTGTCTACGTATTTAGCAACGCGCCTCAATACATCGATATTAGCCACGCCGAAAAGATGCAACCACACCGATCTGCCCAACACGGCGCGTACCTCCTTCACCACACTCTCGACAAACTCGACGTCGTTGCTTCTAGGCACGAGAGACCCGATCCCCACGTATTTAGCCCCAAGCCTTCGGTAGAACTTAGCACACTTCGCGTATGACTTTACATCCCAGCCCTGGACCACGAGCATGACCTCCCGCCCCAGCCGCTCTCCAATCTTCAGCGCAGCTTCGGCATTGACGAGATTCTTCTTAAACATCCTCTCCCTGCCCTCCCTATCCATATCCCCGATGAAGGGGTAGTCCTTCTGAACCAACACGTCAGAGCCAAGAAGATGTTGCAGATAGAGCACGTGGTACTGCGGCAAGTCGGTCGAGAAGCCGGCGCGGGTGTGAAGCCAAGTCGTAAAGGAATCCACTATGAGCGTCCCTCTAAAGTCAAAGTACCGCTTAAACCCGTCCAGAAGGACTCTAGATAGCTTCCATCTAGGTATTGAAAGCACGGACTTCAGAGAGACGACTATCCCCTCCACTGGGAAATACTTCCAGTAATGAGGATCTTCTGGCTCGGCATACCACGTGATGAAAAGCCTCGGCATTATACGTACCTCGACAACACCTCCTTCGCCTTCTTCGTAGAGTCCAAAGCGCCGTTGAGAAGCAATATGTTCAACAGCTTAACAACCTCGCCTGGATTCCCCTCGGAAATGTCGTAGATAGCCTTCACGACCTCTCTATCCACCGAAGCCCTAGCTCCCCTCCTCTCCAGTAGAAACTCCACAAACTTCTCTGTCTCCTCCAGCGTGAAAGGTCTTAGATGAACCATTAACGAAGAAAGACGACGCGCTAGAGGAGGATATGTGTTCAAAATGCCGTCCCATCCGGCGGGAGTCGTCGAAGCCAAGAAAAACGCGCCGCCGGGCAGACTATCAATAAACATCCTGAGGTGTCTCAGGTAATGTAGGCGCTTAGGTTGCGGAATTGCGATTACGTCTTCCAACTCGTCAAAAAGAAAAACAAGCGGCACACGGCCAGCCCTAGCAAGCCCCCACACTATCTTAACCAGATACTTAACCGCCAACTCTTCGCTTATCCTCGTGGAGATAAGTCCAAACTTGCTCTTTACGTTCTGCGGAACTGCATCGCCCAAAAGCCAAAGCTTGATATACTTAGAATCCTCTGCATCGCTCCCAGCAATCCTCAAAAGCCCTCCGAGGGGCTCCTCCACACGAGACGCCACCAGCTCGACCAGCTCCCCATCCTCAAACAGAGCTCCCATCACTGCGTTGTAGAAATTCAGGACGCTGACGCCAGGCGTGTCTACATAAATAGAAAAGCTCTTCACATATCTCCTCCTGACATGAGACGATAGGTGGAGGAGGACGTGAGTCTTGCCGAACCCATAGTTGCCGATTACTACCCCAGCGCCAGAGGAGCCCGCTGCCACAAACTCCACCACATTAACCAACTCATGGAGAACTCCGTAGGCATCAAAAAAATTCTCAACCTCATCCTCTACAGGAACCGGAAGAAGCGTTCTGGTCTTCATGTCTTCAGCATGATGTAGACATATCGCCTACCCCCAATTTCAAAACCTGCAACATCGCCAGCAGGAGACCCGGTCAACACTACGTCGCCCTTCCTACGCCTCACAAATTCCCTAAACATCTCCTCTACCACGCGCCGCGGGAAGCGCAATTCCCTCTTAACCTCCTCCAAAAGATCTAAAATAATAACATACTTACTCCACCTCCGCCTAGACAATTCTCTATATTTATCAAAAAGAACCTTTTCAAACAACCCCCAGAGCTCACCGCTCATGGACGTCCCAAGCGCCTCAACCTCTCTAATCAATCTCAACACAACATCCACCACCACCGCGTTGAACCCCGACAAAGTCACCAACTCGCTAGGTTGCATAACCCCTTTGGAGACAAGCCCGTAGACAACCCGATAGGGCTCAAGCGCCTCCATAAATAGCTCGTGAATAGCACCCCCATCGCCCTTCTCATAAGCAGAGACAAACCTGAGCCCTCTCTCAGTAATGCCGCCATCTTCACGTATAAACCCAAGATTTAAAGCAACTCTCCATAGCTCCCTAAGCCTTCTATCCTCGCCTACTGAGCCGCCTCCACCTATATAACGCAAAAATTCGTACAAACTCTTCAGAGTAAACGGACGCACGGAGAAGGCCGGCAGGTGCTTTAAATACTTTTTGTATTAGCTGAAACTTCTAATCAACCTTCCGGACCTGTATATGACTTTATAGCAATTTCACGTAATAGAGCTATTTGCCTAATTCTAGACTTAAGATTACCTGCCAAGATGTACCTAGCTCTGACACCATCTGTGGTTATTGCCCTCTTCGGAAGAATGAGAATGGCATTCTCCATCCTCAAAAGCCTTCGTAGCACTCCCTCCACAGCATAGGCGTATTCCTTGGGAAGCGCCACAATCACCAAATCGTACTTCTTCGAACTCAACACCTTCAACAACTTATTCTCCACACCAAGCCTCACAGACCAGTGCCTAATCCACTCTTTAGGCTTCCCCTTGAGAGTCGCCTCGTAGGGCACAACAAGCTCATTTTCGCTGATTAAGCCATAACGAGCACTAATAATATACACATCCACCTCTTTGCCCACACGTCTAAGAACATCAGCGAGACTTCTAACCACCGCGAAAGAGCCTCCATACATCTCCTTCGCAGGCCTCATATAATTTTGCAACACCTCTCTATAGAGAGCCTCTTTCTCTATGTCGTGAGACGGCACAGTCAGACCCCTTTCTCTCAGCACCGACACCACCCCTTCCCAAGGCACGCTCTTCTCCTCTGTACAGTGCGTCACTATGAGCACCGTGCGTGCATTCTTCAGAAGAAACTCCAGCTTCTCATCACCTAAGGTCTCATCCATCTTCACATCGCCGTCTTTCGGCACAGTAAATCTCACCTCAAAATTTCCAGATCTCAACAATTTGCTAAACACGTAAACATTATGGAAGCCCCTCCTCCTGTTTCTATTATTGCCCCTAAAAACCACTACATCCACACCCGCAGACCTACAGACGGCGCAATCACAGCGCCTCCACGGCATATCTCTCAAGGTCGCCACGTAATACGGCAGATATCTCTCATGCCCCACGAGCCTAACATAATCCCTAACAACCTCCAACACGTCACCAAACGAGACGACCCCCCTATCGTACTCCCGCAACTTCTTCAAAAGCAGACGCGCCGCCTCCTCTATCTCAGACCCATTATCCACCACGCGGATAGCAGTATACGCCTTTCCATCCGCCGTGAGGTAGTTTCCATGCTCACGCGTCCACGCCAGCCTAAGGACAGAAGAGCTGTCAAAAGACACCTCCGCTACGTAATCGCTCAATTTGTTCAACAAAGGCAAGATCCCCAGACGCGTAACTCCAAGGAAATGCACCTTCTTAATGTTGCCCAAGCTCCTCACCTCTGCGATAAGCACTTCAATAAGCCGTTTCAAAAACTCAGTATCACGCTTAGCGAGGCCCCCCACCGCGAAGCTCCTAAAGCCGTAGCTATGTAGCTCCCTCAGGCTTTCCACATAATCCTCAATCGACACCCCCTGTATAGACCCCAAAAGCTCAAACCCGTAACCCCCCCTCCTCCACAAGTCAAACATCTCCTTAGCAGCTCTCCTCGTGAAATCAATACGTCTCTCGGGATCTCCAAAAAACGGAATATGGTCAAGAGTAACACCAAAGTCGACCCCCAGAACCCGATAATACTCCAACACCACCTGCACGGTATACGGCGGCGACTCCCTATCGCGGTACTGCCAAGCTCCACAATCCCCAATAATCTGCATGCCGTCTGGAAGCCTCATGAACCCCCTAACCCCACCCGCTCTCTTAATCCGCACCAGCTTAGACTCAGAAAGCGTAGAGATAGACACCAACACCCCATCTACAACATGCCCAACAAGCTCCCAAAGCCTTGCACCATACATAAACCGGTCACGCCTATACCCTTCAGACTCCCTCTCCATGACAAAGTCGAACGCCGGATCTACAACATCATCCCAATCGGGTATAATAAATTTCAAAGANACATTCCCCTCTGGAGAAGGCACAAAACATATAAGAATAAAGACTTTAAAAGCAACTGACATGTTATCAGTATCTTTGCTTCCGGATAGCCTCGGCCTTTCACAAGCCTATGATCTACTTCTACAAACTTGTCGACATTATGCAAAGCCTGAGTTTTTTGTAAAATATGTGCTTAACAGTGTATTGTCCTGTCTTGAAGAAAAAGAACAAGATCTCATTCTAGGTATGCGATATGATGAGTGGATAAATATACGCAAAGATACTGTTAAAGAGATAAAGGAGCGTATTGTAAAAAATTTAGCTAAGCTAATATATGCATGTAATCAAAAAACAGCGGGAGACATAGAGGATAACCTCAGGNCGCTTGTCAGCAACAGCGACGTCGTAGAGAGNTCCCTCTGTTATCTCTACCTTTTCGGGATCTACAATGACTGCATAAGCAGATACATCCTTATTAGGATTAACAATAAACAAGTTCCGGATTACTCATTTTCTCACAACACTACCTACGACCAAAAACATGCTTGCAATGAGGCACAAAAAGTATTTCCCGAATGTGTAAAAGTTCTTCAAGACGCTCTAGATTACGTCTTTGATGTAAGAACAAGATTTATCGAAATAGCAAAGGACCTATACCTAGTTAAGCAAAGATTCCCCAACAAGTCAATTTTCGAATCCTATATGCTTGTAGACAGAGTATTTGCATACGCATATCCCCGCGAGCTCCCTATAGGCCGGCATCGTCCTGAGGAGCTCTGTAAAGAGCTAAAAAACACGGCACGACAATTCTTCGACGCTTATCATCAATACCTAGGCATATCCTGTCACAAAGTCGAAGAAGAATTCAAAGACTACTGGAACATTTTTTGCCGCTTCATAAACAGCGTAGGCATAGAGCTTTACTACAGCTTTCAGAAGAACGGAATAAGGCGCGCACTAGAGAAGCTAAGAAAAACTCTCAGCGAAAAAGTGCCTGAGTACTTGGTAATTCAGGCGCCCACGGGGAGCGGGAAAACAGAGATTATGCTCTATACAATTATTCTTGCGGCCTTAGCTAGAAAGATAATCCTTCATAAACACGAGCTAGGAGGGTCTAAGACTAATACACCGGTTGCGCTCATAATATACCCCAGGCGCGCGTTGGCAAACGATCAAGTAAGCCGGCTAATCAAATACCTCCAACTTATTAATCAGCATTTAAAAGATCAACAATTGCCACCGATCACAGTAACCATAAAATACACTGAAATTCGACGAAAAGAGGAGATAGAGAGTCGATTACCCCAGGCATTCAAACAGCTAGAAAATGCAACCATTAATGAAGTTGAAATAGCGCTACCCCATGGAGTCAAAGCGTATCTAGTCCAAGAAGGTGATCACGCCTTCGTTGAGTTACGTTTCATAACATGTCCAGATGGTACCTCATTTCCAAGACTCCGCGTTCTTAATAGTAAACAGATTGACGAGGCAGTGCTCTGTGGAAACACAAAACTAGATTTCATCGCGTTGACACGCAAGTCGACGTATGGCGATGTTCACATCACGCTATTCGAGACACTTAGGAGGCACCTGCTGAGCGGAGTCCGAACCCTCTTTGGCGCAAAGAGAGGCAATATCTTCGACCATCCTATTATCGTCGCATTGGACGAAATCCACACATATACGGATATACCAGGCGTGAGATACGCCTTTATGATCAGGAGAGTTCTAAACAAGATACGTTGGCAAAGACAGAAGGCGCTTAATAACACAGACGCGGGCTTCGGAGCATTGGTAATGGGGATGAGCGCTACAATTCCAAGGCCTCACGAATTTCTCAGCGCACTGTTTATGGACAGGCGAATAAATGAAAAAACTGTAAAAGATTACTTGGTTGAAGTAGAAAAAGACGAAAAGATACCGCTAGGCACCGAATATTTCTTCATTGTAGTTCCCACGCGGAGAGCCCCCGTCGACGCTCTTTCTGTCAGCATACAGACACTAATGACTACTTTCTACAACATTCCCTCACTTCCTAAGAACGGCAAATACGCAAAGAAAGCTATCGTCTTCGTTGACGAACTTAACGTGTTGCACAGACTGAAAAAAGAGCTATACGATCCCCCGAAGTTTGAGAGCGGCGCTATTAAACGACAGTATAAAGGGAGGTACATCGGTCTACAAGATTTCCGCAATCCGTATTTTGACTTGTTTAACCTTACGATGAGTGAGCTCAATGACGATAAGAATGTTATAGATGCAATTTGGAAAGGTTATATTTCTAGCGTCACCTTGACAAATAGCTGGAAATATGGAGAACTATGGTGGGGTTATATGCTCGACAGTTTTATAAATAATAACGGTAAAGGCACCACGATCTTTAATGAGGTTATCGAGTTTTCCAGCCGTCATCGTGGCAATATCAACGAAGCACACGTGATTGTTTCGACAAGTAGCCTAGAAGTAGGAGTTGACTACTCGGATGTGGTGTTGATATACCAGCACGGCGCACCGAAGACGCTATCTGCTCTAATTCAAAGGGCGGGCAGGGCAGGCCGCCGCGTTTACGAAAATCCCCTAATGCGGGTTATCGTCGGCATACAGCTCTCACCAGATGTACCTCATCAAGCCCATCTTTTTGAACTATTCACCACGGCGCAGGGAAAACTCAGAGACCTAGTAAGCTACGATACGATATTTTTACCAACCAAAAAATCGAGAGAGATGCATAAACAGTTACTTGTGGAGCTCCTCCTTGAATATTATGTTCTCAATGAGGAAAACCGCAGAAAGATTCTATCTGGAGAATGGGACGAGTGCGAAATACTCAGACCAAAATATGCCAAAATTAAAAGTTACATTTCATATGCATTCGAAGAAATATATAATGAACAAGAAATCGAAGATCTATACCAACAAGTTATGAATGAATTGAACGAGAGGCTCCAATGCCAGTCATGAAACGATCAATATATACAGAGCTCCTAAAGAATCTAAAGGTGCTGAGGTACTACGTCCCAGATAAGCTGTTCGCCGAATCGAATCTTCCCCAAGTCAGAATCTTTTTAAGCCCGATACAAAATGGTTGCGAGGCTAGCCGAACCAACTATAAACTTGCCTCAGAAGATGCTTCGCTCGTTTTTTCATCAGCCGGCTACTTACCTGGCAAGCCAACTTACAGAACGAAATACAGTGTAATAATACCTTTGAACAACGATAATATATACATTAAANATAGAGATCTTGTTACAAAAATAGATAATTACTACCAAGGCAAAGTTAGATTATTGTCTAGTATGATATCACTTCCCGATGAGCTTGTATATGTTGCCGACTATATACTAGGAATTAGACAAGTTAAACTATATTCCGATGTTGAATCTATCAATGTAATTAGACCTATGTCTGGTGCGGAATGCTATAATTGTGTTTTTCTACCACGTGATACAAAGGCACACATTCCTATACGCCGTTTATTAGGTGGCATTGATTATTTCCATGCCTATCTCCCATCTAGCAACTCATATAGTAGACACTTTATTTATTTAGAGTTAAGATCGAACAATCCTATTGATGTATTTGACATTAACGATTTAGGCGAGTTACGTATATTCGATAATATTTTCGCACTCAACCTCGTCTATGCTGTAGATGTTGACGCCAAAATACGCGGACCTTATTGTTCGCCTAAGGCTCAACAATGTAAGACAGTAAGGGCACAGTTTCAACGTTTCTGTGTTACACTACCGAATATTTTTAAAAAAATTAAAACACGAAAGTTACAATTTGTAAAAGTTTTTATTGATGATAAGGTAGAAGGAAATAAGGTAATACCTGTCGCAATAGGCTACCGTATTTCCAATACGTTCCTCCTCGAATTTAATGTGAATAGTAAATTTAACGAAACTCTGTTAGCAATTTATCAATCAGTTGAACAGTCTATAAAAGATAGAATGACTCTTAATCAGCTGTACAGGAAGTTATCTATAAATACTAGTATAATTAACTTTATCAAACATATTCTCTCATATGACTTAGTGATATCGTACTACTTTTCAAAATTGAATCTTGTGAGAATTGATCAATTCATTAAATATATATTCTTAGTGAGTGATGTATTTTCACAAGGTTTGACAACAACCATTACTGCACAACCTGATGTGTCGAACGTTGTAAATAAGATACTTGACGGCTTGCGATCCGGCTTAGATAATTTGCGGACAGACAAAGTGCAAATATTACGTTACTTAGCGTTTACTACAAGGGATGGCGAGCTGGGATTTCTTACAGATGATAAGGAACCAGAAGATAAGATCCGTGAATATAGTCTCAACGAGATTCACAAGCGGCTATATAATGTCCTAGAAAGACAGAAACAGGTTTCCAAAAAAATAATAAAAGGAAAAGATGGAGATTGGAGATGTGGTGTTTTATTAGACTCTATCAGACATACATATGGTCATCATTTGATAAAAGTAATTTCGCAAAGCGCAAACATAGACTCTACTAAATTAATTGAAAGCTATGTAGAAAGAGAATGGGTATCTGTGTCAGTAATTGAACGTGAAAGGGGTGGCCTTGGCATCCTACAAAGTTCTATAGATGGGTACAAAAGAGATGTCTATAGGGCTTATCGAGATCTTATTCTGTCATTTGGAAAATGTCTAGTAGGGACACCTGATGACGTTTTACACTATATATTGGCTGACCCCAACTTCCGTAATAGACTTTGTGAAGCCGAGCCACGTGAAATAGCCAAAGTTATTGAAGAGTTTGTACGGGATCGTATGGAATTGCTTTTGTTACCTGAAGAGCTTACCGAGACGGTAAGGCTGTGGCATTCTATTCGTATGGAGGCGCAGAGACTTGTTGAATTACTTCCACAAGAGAAATTACACAACGCCATTCGGCTCGACTGCGCCTTACTGAAGGAGATCCATGAAAGTAGATATCAACTGGAGAAGACTATTTATCGTTTTCCAGAACTTGATGAACTTATTGTATTCCTTCTACTAAATATGCAAAAAGGGCAGGTACTGCGTTCAATAGTAGAAGAGCTTCTAGAACGGAGTCTTCACGTGGCTGGTAAATCGAGCCAACTCCGGCAGATTTATGATAACAAGGATAACTACATAGAACTGTTTCTAGAGGATGTGAAAAGTGTTCTAAAAAATGGCTGTGGAACCCGCGGCGCGGTCCCCCGTATATGTGCGTCTAGACGGAAAGACGAATATCCCGAATATGTGGAGTATGCGATTAAGGCTTTAGGTAGAATAATGCGCGGCATGTTGCTGAGGTTGGCCTTGCTTACATGTAGCTCTGCATGTGGTCATTGTTATGTCAACACAAGATCTTGCAGCAGGTACTCTGCGCCGTTTATCCAAGCAAGGACTCTTGACAGACGAGTTGCAAAAATCGTCGCATCTGCGTTCGTGAAACTTAAGTTTGACATAATTCAAGACCTCTACAACCCTAATTTTGAGCCTGACATAGTGGTTAGGCTGAAAAAGGGTGATTACTCCAAAGTAAACCTAGAAGTGTTATAGAGAGGAGACTTATGAATTTAATCTGTAAGGTGGCAGGTTCCTCCACCTCTTCGCTAAGTGTGGAAAGCTTAATCCGGAGGTTTCTTCACGAGACGTTTGACAGCAAGTTTCTCTATATAATTTCTCCGTGGATTACGCTGTTTGAGTTTGAAAGACCATTCATCCATCTTCCGTTTGTAGAGGCCAGAAGAGTCGATGAGATTTCTCGTGCATTTGTTTTCGCCGGCATTGACGTGAGGGTGTTAATGCGTTGTGTAGATGACTCTATTGATGTTGGGCTCTTAAGACTTCTGCGCCTACTACGAAACATTCGTGAAATATTTCCAGACGTGTTCGGGACGTCTCAGCAGTATATCGCTGGCGAAATTTTGAAGTACATAGCTGATCGCATTAGTGAGTTGATTAAGACTATTAAAATTGTCAACACGCTCAGAGACATACTTGGCGAAAATCTTCGTTTTGATACACCTGCCTCGGGGTGGCACCAGCGGCTTCATACCAAGCTCTATCTCAACGATAAATCCGCTATTATGGGCTCTGCCAACTTCACTAGGAGCGGCATATTAAGCGATGGAAATTGGGAATGTCTGCTCCACTTCACCAAAGACGATGAGCTTTACAAAGACGCGCTCGAAGTCGCACGTCGACACTTCGATGCAGGCATAGGTTTTGACGAATGCGAAAGGGCAACTCTTTCTCTAGTCAATAGGCTACGGTTGCTGGACAAGCCGGCGGCTAGTCTCGACGAGTTAGAGAGCTACCTAACGGAGCTGTATCAAGAAATATCGTCAATAGCCTAGCAATATATCTGTCTTATCGTTCTGCCGTCTCTACGCGTCTGTCCCTCTATTCTGCATCCTATCGCCGGCAGGGTCAGCGCTAGGGGGAGTAGGCGGTAGGGTATTGTCCACATGGCTTCGTTGCGGTAGGCC
>ConS_8084CDRAFT_1000059_pt1 | contig 13055 bp, 9 predicted proteins | sample ConSprmetagenome_FD_10661 | JGI IMG/M metagenome (IMG submission 10661) | reverse complement strand
GTCGTCAATAATGCCCGGTAGGAAAATGCATATAGGATTCACTCTCTCGGAGCATTCCATGCATAGTTTTTCGAGAAGCTTGAACCTTAACTCATCAACCTCCTCTTCCCTCTTTTCAACCATGTTTGAATATTCAAGGGCCTTAGAAGGGTCTTTAATTATGTTTTCAACCATGTGAACGATGAAGCTGGATGCCTCCACGGTATTGCGCATTATTTCCTCCATGGTCTGGTAATAATCGGCAGGTATTTTTATCCCTACATGGTGAAGTATTATCAGTCTTTTAGCGGCAGATTTCGCGAACCCTACCACTTTGTCTAGCTCTATGGTGAGCCTCAGAAAATCTTCTCTGTCATCCGGGTGAAGGAAGCTACTGTGGAGCTCTCCAATGATCTCTCTTTTAATAGCATCTGCCTGTTTTTCAACCATTAATAGTTCGTTAAAACTTGTTTCCGCACTCCTTACATCATTCTTTCTCAAATCGACGAGTAACTCGTTCAACAGTTCAACACCTTTTAAAACAAGCTGAGAATGGGATTTTACTTTTTCAAACACTTGCTCGATAAACTTACTTATCAAGCCCCATACCCCGTTTCAAATATCAAGTATTGTGACACCATATAATAAGCTTGCGACCACTATATCATACCTAATGTGTTTTTAAAACTTTAATATAGGCTTTTCCAGTGTATATTAAAATATCTATCTGAACAATTCTCAATAATTCCCTTTAAGACAATATCTCTGTAATGTTGCAAATCCAAATAATTAAATTTATATTCTCGTTTTAATAAATAATAAACGATTAAGGATGATTGATATGAGTGAAATCGATTATTGTAGCATATACGACATCAGATTTCTCGTTAGAAAAAACATATATCTAACCCCTACGTTGATGCGAAGCCTTGAGGCTGTTATAGCTTTGAAAAGGGCGACTGCAGACGATGTTGCAAAATACACTAAGCGGCCTCGAACTATTGAATCCAGGTACCTGGCTCAGTTAAACAAAATAGGTATCATTGGAAAAGTGAGGGAGGGCAGGAGGATTTACTATTTAGAGGCTGTTTCAGCTTTAAAGGATTATGTTGAAAAGCTAGGTTATGAACAGCTAAATGTTGAGCAAATAGCCCACCAGATAAGTATCCCAGCTGATATAGCCAGGATCGTGCTAGAGATGATAAAAACCGGGAGAGCCTAACTGCTTAAGGATATGAATGCTGTAAAATCTTTACTACCTATTTTAAGAGTTAGAGCGACTTTATCAATATCATCAGGGTTTTCCTTCAAACCCTCGGCAAGCGCCTCCACTAACTTACTTATTAATAGGGTTCTTGAACCAACGCCCTTTCTCGCAACGAACCTATCGATAACCGCCAAAGCATCTTCGTCAACTCTTAGAGAAACAATTCTTTTCTTCGATTTAAGGGGGATTTCAATGATATAGGGTTTTGATGGCTCATACGATGAAGATTTTCTGTAAGCATCAGCCATCATTGATCATGCCCCACGATTAATATGTGAAAGTGACAGTTAATAAATAACTCCTAGTTTTCCCACTTTTACACCACCGTAAAAAAACTTATAAAGAACGGTCAAAAATTTTCATTTAATACAAATTTAATGAATGAAAAACTTTAAACATCTAGCTTTTTAACTCTTTGAGAATATAGGAATGATTAGATGAGTCCTGCGACGCCCTCGGACCGAGGGAGGGTGAGCAGGGCTGACTCCCCTGGGCAAGTCATTTTTAAAACTACTTTAATACATTAATACCGAGGGATGGCTCGGATTGTTGCGAAGGCTAATACTGGATGTTTTGTTCCCCGTTCGCGGAGAATCAATAGTGGAACTATCCATGCACTTAAGCAGAGTTGAAGGCGTTGAAGCGGTAAATATCACCGTTAAAGAAGTAGACGTCGACACTCAGAACATTCTGGTAGTGGTGGAGGGTGAAAACATTAGCTTTGAAGAGTTGAAAGAAGTGCTAGAAAAGCATGGTGGAGTAATACACAGTGTCGATCAGGTTTCAGCCGGGTCAAGAATCATAGAACCGCCCCATTACTTAATAGAGTGAGGGGGATTGAATAGTATCATAGAGTATCTCGATGATTTTTCCAAGCAGACTCAAATATACGAGTTAAATGGCAAAAAGCTTGTGGTGAAGAACTATAGGAAGGAGACAGGTATTCTCAAATGGCTAGTAATCAATGCTACGAATCTAACTATAAACATATATCCTTTCGCCTTCCAGCCATTGATGAGATTGGAGAGAGAATGTTTTTTCTTCAAGGAAGCGCCCGAAGTTTTCAGCAAGCCGAAAATTTACTTGGTTGATTTCGTAAAGTTGAAACTCGTAAGAGAGTATGTTGAAGGAGCCTCTTACAGCAGTATCCTCGATGAAGCAGAGTTTTGGAAGCTGGGGGTTCGCCTCTGCAGACTTCATTTAGAGGGCTGGGCGCTCGGGGACAGTAAGATATCTAATTTCGTCTCGGCGGGCGGGAGGATATACATAGTTGACGCTGAGGAAGCTGTTCAGACAAGGGATGTTCGCCACTATGCTTGGGATTTAATCGTGCTGGCATCAACCATGGTCTTTTTCAATTTTGATAAAATCGTCCAGCGGAGAAGTGAATTGGAAGAAGCAGTGAAATCGTTCATAAAGGGATATGTTGAGACTGATTACGGTGTTTCAAGACAAGTTGTAAGCGCTTTTGAAAAGCCAAGCTTTAAAGCACTTATTTATTTGCTAATGCCTCACCCGTTCAGCAAGATATATATTACTACTTGGAGGGAATATGTGGCGAAAGAATTTTAACGGAATCTGACCTAGGTAATTACACGATGATGAATTACTCCCGGATGGAGGGGTGACATTAACATACCCGGCTGAGGTAGTAACGGTTGACGAGAATTCTAATCCTTGGCGATACCCATATCCCGGACAGGGCGGAGAGGATTCCACAATCCCTTGTGAAGTTGGTGGAGAGTGAATTATGGGATTATGTCTTGTTCACAGGCGATTTTACCTCATTAGAGGTGAAGACATGGGTTGAGAAACGGGGGAAGAAGACTCTCGCTGTCAAAGGAAATATGGATTACCTGCCCTTCCCCACACACCAGAGAATTATTATAAACGACCACGTGTTCGGCGTATTTCACGGACATGGAGTCTCCCCTCGAGGAGACGTTAGAAAATTGGCTGTTATCGCGGAAAGTATTAAAGCTGATGTGCTAGTCACCGGGCACACGCATCTTCCTTTTGTTAAGTCGGATCCGTCGGGGAAGGTTTTGCTTCTTAACCCAGGCTCAGCAACAGGTGTTTGGAGCGGTGAGCTTGAATCAGGGCCTCCAAGTATCATGCTTTCTGGAAGATGGTACTCTATCTTCTGAGCTTCCTCATTACCTCCCCATATATGAGATATAATTCGGTATACTTACGTGTCTGAACCTCCTCCCTCAAGGAACTAGTGAAAAGTTTTCTCTCTGGTTGTAGCATTGACCCATTTATAATCTCAGATAAGAGAGGGTCGCCACAAGAATATACAAAGCAATGTTAATATGTAATCTTACATCACACCTTTCAGATAAGACTTCAATTCTGATAATAAGCGCAAGAAAGCTTTGAGGCCGATAATGTGCTTAGATTTATTTATAGAGGGAGTGTTTATGGATGAGCCGGAAATTTTATCGTTCATGAGCAATACTTAACTGTATGGAGGGAATAATTTTTAGATACGCCCACGTTAACTTTACATAATAAAACGGCTACGCTGTTGCCAAGCTCGGAAACTACAAGAGAGCTGTAGATCACGATGCTGAGCTTCCATTTATGTCGGGCAGTATCAACAACTGATCGAAATTTAATTTACCCTGAGATCCAAGACTTTAAAAAATATGTAGTCTAATCCATTACCATTATAGTAGAGTGTTAGGGTTTTCTTGATGAGTGAGCGGATCTCTATAATAGGGCTGTTGGAGAAAGCATGGGAGTACGAGTCGGGTAGGCGATTGCTACCATATGATGTGTTTAAATGGTGGGGTAGGCGGCCGGCACTGCTTATTCAGGCTTTGCTGTTAGATGCTCTCGACTCTCCTTTAGATGATTTGAATGAATATGTGGCAAAACGCCTCTCTCATAAATCGTGTAAAGTATTAAGGGATTTAACTATCTGCGATCCTATGTGTGGAGGGGGTACTTCTTGCATAGAAGCCATGTTTCTAGGTGCTGGAAAAATCGTTTGCAGTGATATTGATCCTTCAAGCGTTTTAGTTGTCAAAGCAACACTAGAAATCTTGAGTGAGAAGTGCACAGAAATAATAAATCAATTAAATAACGCATTAATGACTGTTGCAGATAAAATAAGGAACTTATGGTGTATTGACGAGTATTGCTATGTCCACACATTTCTCACGAGAGAATGCTACGATGACTTCTGCACTGTACCCCGATGGCTCGGGGTGATAAGGAGAAAGAACGAGGTAGTCAAAATATCGATCACGGAGGACGGTGAGATCGCAGAGGATGCCAGCGTCAGCATTAGTGAAAAAATCGAGATCCCCCGCAAAAATCTTGTGAAAATAAATGAAGGGGTTTACGCTTATGCCTCTGAAATGTATAGGCTTCTCGAAAACAAAACTGTGGAGAGGGTGTTTGTCAGCTTAATCAAAAACCCAAGGGTAGCAGCTCATCTCGCAGAGTCTCAGAAGAGATCACGAAGACTCCTGGAAAAATCTTGCACGCCGATCCCTGAGTATAAAGAGACAAGGCGGTTAAAAAAGAACAATGTGTTCTGCTGGGAGCAACTCTTTACACCCCGTCAACTGTTAACGCTAAAGCTTTTCCTGAAGGAGGTGAATAATGTGAATTCGAGCCTGCTCGATGTAGCAACCGCTATGGTAGGAACGGCTGTTCGAACCCTATCCCTCCTAGCCTTCTACTATCAACCATACGGCAAGATCAATCCAGGCTTGATCATAAAGAGTTATTGGCTCCCTAAATATCCTGCCGAGCTTAACCCGCTAGCGGGAGATCTTGAAAACGTGAGGACGATAGGGCGTGGAACACTGCTCACCTACCTCAAGAAAATAAGTAGGGTCTGCGACTCGTGTAAACATCAAGACCTAAATGTGAATTCCGTCATAGTAGAGTCTAAAAACGCCTATGAGGCGAGCTATACTGGCTGCGACGTCGTCATACTTGACCCCCCGTATCCAGGTAAAGTTGACTACAATGCCATGTCTTTAATTTACGATGTTGCGAGGGGTCTATTACGGGACCAAACAGGTCACCTATCTAAGGCTGATGGAGGAATAAACGTGTACGACCTGGATACTTATACAAACCAGCTCCTAGGCATTCTCAGAAAAATCTCTACGGAGGTAAAACACAACGGTAAAATCTACCTCTTACTAAGCGATGACGAGAATGGACGAAAAGTGATTGAAGCATTAAAGAGAGAACTCAAGAGACTAGATAACAGTTTAAGCATAGAGGACAAAGGGTCCTTTACCGGTGAAGCACCAGGGGTGCTTGGCAGAAGCAATACTAAAGGAATTACTGTTTTGAAAATCGTAAAAAATAAATCCTAACCCTCCAATAAAAATGTACGTATCTTCCCAGGTGAGTAGTTGGACACTCATATTTGTAGGGATAAGGACCTTAAAAGACTCTACCACGAGATAATAATCCAAGAGGCTAGATTACTGTCCCGTTTTGAAGACCGTTCCGATACTCCCTCCTTCGCATTCCAGGATAAACATATTCATGCTCTCGGAAAAATAGACTATGGGTTGAAAATCTACGAGTTAGAAGATATTGCGGAACGCTTAGGATTGAAAAATACGTGCGTAGATGAGTTAATTAAACAAGGCTTTCTAATTCCATTGAGGAATAATGATGGAGAGTATCTTTACAGATCATTCCACATGGATATTCTGGTTAGGGCTAGTGACATCCGGATAATGCCTGGTGGCGGAAAAATAATTCTCCAGTCCTCCTTCATAGTAGGACAGCACGTAATCGACGACTTCTCTCAGGCCTTACTTTTCCCGCGCATAGATGGAGTAGAAGAAGAAAAAGAATTCTACGAGCTCTTGTATAAAACCCTCGGCGAAAAACTTGTAAGAATATACATTGATGTTTTAAAAGGATATCTTGACTCGCGAGGAGCCAGGGGATTGACGTACTTCCAGCTAAGTGCTTTAAAGGAGATGATCGCATCTTTCACGAGGAAAAACGTCTTCGTGATCACTGCGCCGGCTGGATCGGGGAAAACTGAAGTGTTTTTATTCTCAATATTATACAAGCTCTTACTGGACTTGAAAAACAATAGGAGGAGTAAGATTTTTGTTGTTTATCCACGAAAGTTCCTTGAAATAGATCAATCTGAAAGAGTTATTAGCCTATTGAAAAAACTAAATGAGAAGCTAAACCAGTTCTTTGTCAATAGAGAGTTCACCATTGCTCTCAGAGATGGTGATACAGCAACATTAGAGGAGGAGGTTGAAACAGCAAGGAAAGAGGGGAGACGAGAAGTAGATTTCCGAGGAATAAAGTGCGGTCATAAAGGTATATTGGTAATACAACTAGATAAGAGCCCTATCGTCGCCTGTAAAGAAGATACCGCTGGAGGCTATACCCCCTATTCATTCGTGAAATGGAACAGGGAAAGCTCTAAAGAAGCAGACATAGTGATAACAAATCTATATACATTATACTTCCGGGTTGTTGACAAATCTCCAGAAGATTTAAACGTTCATGACATAATGGGAGATATGCCTCTAGACACAATCGTTTTAGACGAGGTCCACGAATATACTCCAGCCGAGCTCGGATTGCTTTACTATACATTCAAGGTAATAAACTTCATCAGGTCTACTATGAATCTTCAGCCGCTAAAAGTAGTATTATCCAGTGCGACCGTATCGAACCCATCTGAATTAGCACGAAGATTAATAGATGAAGACCCTCTGCTCCTTGACTATAGCACCATACTTAAAAGTGATGAACACAAGATAAGGCAGCTAGAAGAAAGTGGAAAAATAGGACTAACCAAGAAACTCGTCATTCTTGGCATATTAACGGTAAATCCGAACTATTCATGGGAAACTTACGTCTCACAGTTAGCGATAACACTACTCTTCGTCAACAAATCACTAGATCTGCTCGGAAGGGGTGTTAAACAGTCTATAATATTCCTAAACAACGTCAAGGAACTCAATAGGGTGCATGCAGTCATAGAAAATGATCTACAGCTCGGATCTCCCTTGGATAATGCAGGGCTTCGGGGCTCTTGGAATCAAGAACTAGATCCTACAAAATATAGGTATTCGATCCGCCACTACACAGACCTGCTTAAAATGTCTCAAAAAGTCTCTAAAGAAATATCGGATTTTCTAGCTAGTGCAGAGGGAAATAAACACGTAAAGGAATCACTTTTTCCAAGGCTGGCTAAAATATATTCAGGCACGCCACTTGAGGAGAGACTCACAATAGCTAAGAAGATTCATGATAAGACCATATACGTCATCATGGCAACTAGCTCACTGGAGCTCGGGGTAGACTACCCCGGAGTAACGGTCGTAGCCAATATGGGTTTCAGCGACAAACTACCCAGCATTATTCAGAGGTTTGGAAGGGCTGGAAGAAAGTTGAGTGACACATTGAATACTACTCTGGCATTGTTGATCGTAAGAAATAATCCACTAGAGTATGTAAGGCTTTTCGAGGCATTAAAGAGTAACATGGTGACCTTAATGGTTGAGGGCTCTATAACCCCTGCCGTAGCTGAAAAACTCGACAAGAATGCTAATAGGGAGATAAGTATAGAAGTCGCTAGAGACCTAGATGCCGTAAGAAGACTCGGAGTTTTAAGAGCCTTACTCACTATGAGTGCCCTGGATGGTAAATTAAGTGGCTTGGAGCCCGTAAAAGACGAGACAGATGAATGCGAGATACTAGCAAATCTCCGTAAACAAATCGAAGAGTATCGTGAACAATTAGCCAAGTTATTCGACCAAGCAGAAAACGTTATAAAATCTATACTGGAACATGAATTAGGTTTTGAGAATGTAGAGACCTGCAATCAGCATTACAAGACACTTAGAAAACTCGACATCTGCGTTGACTTCCTAGAAGAGAGGACTAAAAAGTTGTCAGCCTTCACAGATCGTTTTAAATCTATGCTCCAGGCCATCCCATCAGACAAAAATAATAAAGAATTAAAGAGATTGGAAAACTGGTTGAAAGAGACGAGTACACTCCAGAAAAAGTATTTCGAGACCCTAAATGCCCACCACAATAATCTAAAACCCCCATTAAATGTAGAGGAGTTCATTATGAAAGTCAACAACCTAGAGGAGGGGCTCAAGAAAATATGTGAGGATATCTCAAATCATTATCTCCTGACATTAAGTGATCTTATAAGAGGTAGAATCATGAAGCGAGAAGTAGCAATCCAGTTTGACGATTTTCTAAGAGATTTTTGCAAAAACAATATCGAGCGTATACAAAACCCTTGCAAGAAGGGAGCATAAGATGAGTTTTTCTTCAAAAAGGGAGAAACATGATATTAGTAGGAGAGTAATACACGTAGTACACGAGAGAACGGGTCTATCAATCTTCGTTAACCCGTTTCTACATCAGATAAAATATAGATATGTTAAATGGAAACCTCAAACAGAGGATGATATACAAGCACTAGACTTCGACTCTTTCTTCTCTAGAATGCCCCCTTTCGAGCCGATCGCCATCTTCGAGAGCGAGTACAAAGGGGATAACACAACGATTAAGTTAAAAGGCGATCATGTATGGTTTATCCTACCTGTCAAGGAACTTGAAAACAAAGAAGAACTTAAAAACGATTTCGAAGACTTCGAAAAATATATGAAAGGCCAACTTCCAGACGTTCAATGTAAAGACATTATATGTGGGGTTTATGATGACTTAGGAGATAAAATAATTCTTAGAGAAGTAGTTATCCCACGGGTCGTCAACGATGGCAGACGGATTCTGTATAAAGAGGTTAGGTTTAATTTACGAAATAATAGGAAAGTGAAGATTTATTATGGACTTCACAAATTAGCAAAGAAAAATAGGACCGTTAAGCGAAATGAAATCCCACATTTACTAAAAAAACACCTTGCATCTCTCGAGGCAGAGCGAGGATACTCGCCATATACCTTAAACTATATTACAACATGCTATGAGGGTCTTATAATCGCAACTGACCCAACCGCTGTCGGCAAAAAATGCGATCTCTGCGAAGATGGTAAAAAAACACTTTTATGTAAGGAATATTATGGTCGTGGAATATATGAACGGCATAGAAGGATTTTCCCCAAGGTGTACTCCAAAATAAGTGTCCAGCCCTCATCCATGATCTTCGGCGAATTAGATAGCATTTATAGCTTGCCCTACACTGTTGTGGTTACGAATCACGTGGCAATGTCAAAGGACGTACATGGTTTTACGATGTATTTGAATAAGATTGGCAAGATAGAATTAGAGTTGGAGAAAAAAATCAGCACAGGATATTTCAACACGAACGCTCTTATGGCAGTATTCGATACGTCCCTTGTCAAAATTTTCCTTGACACATTACGGATGAATAAGGAGAATATCTACTTCACCGCTACAATAGGACCAAAGGGAGATAAATTCAAAATACCCGTTTACAATGTCTTGGTTTCAAAGTATTTGTGGTACAAAGTCTTTAGTGGGTGTTTATATCACGAGTTATGGGCTGATGAAAACAACAATAAGCTCGTTATGTTGATTGGGAAGAATGAAGGAGAACTTTATGCTGCTGAAGAAATTGAAAAACTAACCGAGGAGCTCATTGAAAAAGACAATAAAGAGCTAGAGAGTCTTGAATTATTTACCGAAGAAGTACTCGCACACACCATAGCCCACACAATGTTAATTGGTGCAGTCAGGTTTTTACCCGAAATTCGGGAGTACATAGATTACTTCTACAGCATTACAAACAGGTATGTCTTAGCTGGAATATTCGAGAACACGAAAGACGGCATGCTCAGAGCATCCTGGGAGATCGCTAATGAGATGGAGAGTGAAGGCGGCGTTGCAAGTGTTTCAAGCAAGATCAGTAAGTTAAACCCAAGAGTTCTGAGAAAAATCCTTGAAGGTGTCATTGAGATAAAAAGTAAAGCTGATATCATCACAGTGGAGGATGTAGAAAATGAGCTAGAGAAAATCGCAATCCTCGTTGCTGATAAAATAAGCTCCAGGTATAAAGGTGTTGACCAAAAGAAAAATATCCAATCCACGCACACCGTGATAAAGGAATTCTATGATTTACTATTGAATACACTAACTAGTATGGTGAAATCCGGCTTTTACATTGATGCTCAGACGTTTACATACACAATTCTATGGGAAATTATAAGAAAACCCGACGTAGTCGTAACATACTTGAGCAAAAAAACAAAGCTAGACAGACATATGATAGAAGAGATTCTAGAAGAATTATTTGAGGCAGAGCTTTTCAAGATCTTTGTAGGAATGCTATTCCCCGATATATGTATCGATGGGTGTGGATTTGATTTACACTTAGCTGACTGCCACAGCAGTTTCGATCAGCCATTTATAATCTCTAGGACTCTACTACTAGTCTTCTTAGAATTCCTGGGAATAGAAGTTCAGAACAAAGAGAGCTTTAACATCAATGTCAATAGAATAGATTGTACTGGTGAGCAACTCAAAAGGCTTTGCAACCTTGCAAGACGGAGAGCATACGTACTCACATCAGAGTTAAGTGAGGAAACAATTAACCTTACTAGGAATATGCTACAGATGAATCAGGGACTCAAGTTAGTAATAGAGATAGATACGCGATTACAAGAGTCTAAACCGGGTCTTGTGGAGCGATTAAAATCTCTCGAATCCCAGTTTAAGGACAGGTTGGAGCTTAAAATCACCGAAAAACCCCACCATGGAAAACTATTAGAGCTTGACGACATGAAGATCAATACTTCATGGAATTTCGGAACTAGCATTAAAACGCTTCAAACCTTTAAAGCCGAACTCAAAATAAAGGATATTACTTGAGAGGCCTTGTTTATATTATCATTAAGGCATCGTTACATCGTTCAAAAGGTCTCACTACCGACTCTCTCGTCAAAAGTTTAGTCGATTTTTTATCTTTTTCTCTAAAGGAATTTACTATATTCCTTGAGAAAATTTGTTTTAAACCCTTCTCAAAAATTAACCAGTTCTGCAGGTACATCTTTATAGTTATTGGAATCAACTTCCTCTGTAGCCTAAATAGTAGGTTGTGTTGTTCATTCTTCCTAATAATCTCTTCAATACTCACGTGTTTACGGAACTCTATCCTCAGCCTAATCTCAATCTCTCTAACTAAGGTATCGTATATTCTCCGTAGACGCTCTTCGGGAATTAAGAACTGGAACTCGCCTCTCTCAATGGATGATAGCAATAGTGTTTTGCCAAATGTGAAGTTTGCCAGTTCCTCAGCGTTTACGTTTTTGAACCCGACCAGAATCGGCATGCCTATTTTTAGCTTCGGACACCAGCTCACGTACAATAGTCCGCTCAATGGGGATTCACTAGAGGACATTTTTTGTGGTACAAGAGCTTTGTTAACAAGGGCCTTGAAGCGAATTGAAGTGCATTTAAGCGGACTATCAGTATATGATGAGTCGGGTCTACACACAATGGATTTTATGACTGCGACCTTATTTGGGTAGTATTCGATGAAGGGCAATTTATCGATTGGATCAACGTAGTCATAGTGGAGATAAGCGTTCCCTAGTATAAATCCAGTCCTGCAGAATTGACCCTCGGAATTAACTATTAACCGCGTATTACTATTGTATAGCTTCAACGAGTTTTGCGAATTCTTAAAGACGTATACTGGAAAAAGAGCGAGTTGAGAGTATAGAGAGGGAGTTTTAATAAAGCGTTCTATATGATTAATTACGCTCCGTAACTGATCGGGCATTTTTCGGAAACTTGGATTTTTTGAGTTGATTATTTTGAGAGAGCCACACGTTAAAACCCTGTCCTGAAATACTAAAGCATACTTACCAATAAAAATACCTACTTCCCCGGACTTTAAGTATTCCTTCATCTTATTGATCATGTCGAAGCTGGTCGTTGACACGCTCAATAACTCTTCATTATTCAAGTCGATTATGACGAAATAGTAATAAGTATATGTACCCAGCCTAATAATGTAAAATGGATTGATCTGACTTCTGAAAATCTCACCGATATGCAACCCTAAGAATCGTTCTCTAAAAATCTTTTTATTCATAGAGTCCTCCTTCAAATGCTCGATTTAATACCAACTCTTTCTATAGATTATATACTTATAAACTTGGTCGATTGAACGTGTGAAAGAAAAAGTCAGGTTATCTACTAACTTGTCTCTATCAGAAAGGTTCATTCTCTAGACTCCTATAGAGTTAGATTAAGATTCAAGGATGTGTGCGATCTATGGATGGTGTACACTAGATTTGATGCGAATTCAATGATCTAAAGTCTTTATGTAGGGTATCAATGGATCTACCGTGTTACCTCATACTTAAAATATTAATAGTCCACCTAAGCATTATAGTCAGATACGGCGTTTTGTATTGGCTCTCTAATTGCATTTTATGATAAATGTTAACACCGAGGGTGAGAGATAATATTACACATACAACGGGGTTTAATGGTCCAGTAAGGGTTTAAGAAGTTGGACTAGGGTTCAGAAATACATGGGATAATCATCTATGGTGTACTCTAGTGCGCGACAAGGATTAAACCATTCACACTGTTCTCGAAGTGTTTTACCGCTCGCAGGAATCAGCAACGTGTAAATCCGGAAACTTGTTCGTGGAGCCCTTAACTAGGAAAAGAGAAAATGGTTTACCCAGTCCGGTTGAAACAGACAGGGTTATTCTGGAAATGGAGGTATGACGATAGTGTTCTCGGGAGGTATGTGGATCAGGATCTCCTCCCCAATCTTCACCGGTGAAGTGTTTGGGAAGTAGGCTAGGAGCGACAGCTCGCCGAGTTTAATTCTCGC
>ConS_8084CDRAFT_1000052_pt1 | contig 13399 bp, 20 predicted proteins | sample ConSprmetagenome_FD_10661 | JGI IMG/M metagenome (IMG submission 10661) | reverse complement strand
TTCTTTTAGGGCGTATTGGAGGTCTGCCGCTGCGAATACCCTTATAACCTCCGCCATAGAGCTTTTAAAGGCAAGAAAAAGCCAGAAAATAATAAAGAGCATTCTGCTCACAATGGCTCATTATTTTAATCTCTCAATTTCCATACAAGGGGTGCGATCTTANAGGTGTAAGAGGTAATCACACTCGAAAANATTACNCAACAAAATCTTACATCTTCCTTACAAAACCTTGTAAGGTTTCAACCAAAAAGCACAAGNGCTAAAAGACATGGAGGCTTTGATACATCTAAGTTTTAGCGTTATTACCCTACTTGGCACGATTTTTGCAAGAATTAGAGTTAGAAAAACCTTTAAAGGAGGTGCAGACATGAGACAGATTGCCATTTATGGCAAAGGTGGTATAGGAAAGTCCACCACAACTCAGAACACGGTTGCAGCCCTTGCTGAAGCTGGAAGAAAGTGCTTCATTGTTGGCTGCGACCCTAAGGCAGACTCCACAAGGCTTATTCTCCACGTCAAAGCTCAGGCTACGGTTATGCACTTAGCTGCTGAAAAAGGTTCTGTAGAGGATTTGGATCTGGACGAAGTTGTGCTTGTTGGATATGGCGGAATTAAGTGTGTAGAGTCCGGTGGTCCAGAACCTGGTGTGGGATGTGCAGGTAGGGGTGTTATTACCGCTATCAATTTCCTTGAAGAAAACGGAGCTTTTGATGATGACCTTGATTATGTTTTTTACGATGTTCTGGGTGACGTTGTATGTGGTGGTTTTGCTATGCCAATTAGAGAAGGTAAAGCCCAGGAGATTTATATAGTTACTTCGGGAGAAATGATGGCTATGTATGCAGCTAACAACATATCAAAGGGAATCTTAAAGTACGCGCACAGCGGTGGAGTTAGGCTTGGAGGACTCATATGTAATAGTAGAAATGTGAACAATGAAAGAGAACTAATAGAAGCTTTGGCAGACAGGCTAGGAACCCAGATGATACACTTTTTACCTAGGGATAACATAGTTCAAGAAGCGGAGCTAAGAAGAATGACAGTAATAGAGTACGCACCAGATCATCCCATGGCTGATGAATACAGAACGCTTGCCAAAAAAATAGAGGAAAACAAAAAGCTCTCCATTCCAACACCATTAACTATGGAAGAACTGGAAAACCTTCTTGTTGAATACGGCATCATGAAGCCAGAAGAGGTAGCCTAAGAAGGAGGTAAGATACCATGGGTGTAGTTGTGGATAAAGAAACAGCTTTAAAGTTGATAGAAGAAATACTTAGCCAGTATCCAGCGAAGGCAAAAAAAGATAGAGCTAAACATATGGTTGTAGCTGAGCCGGGAGACGATAAATGTATTCCCAAATCAAACGTAAAGAGCAGACCTGGCGTAATGACAGTTAGAGGATGTGCATATGCAGGTTCTAAAGGAGTTGTCTGGGGTCCTATAAAGGATATGATCCACATATCCCATGGACCCGTAGGATGTGGATATTACTCAAGGGCGGGAAGAAGAAACTACTACATAGGAACCACTGGCGTGGATACTTTTGTTACACCGCACTTTACCACAGACTTTCAGGAAAGGGACATTGTCTTTGGTGGTGATAAAAAGCTTGAAAAAGCTATCCATGAATTAAATCAGCTATTTCCTTTAGCCAAGGGTATTACTATACAATCAGAATGTCCTATTGGTTTGATAGGTGATGATATTGAGGCTGTCGCAAGAAAAACATCAAAGGAGATAGGTAAAATAGTTGTTCCTGTGAGATGTGAAGGTTTTAGAGGAGTTTCTCAATCTCTCGGTCATCATATAGCCAATGACAGTATGAGGGATTGGATATACGAAAAAGGCGTGAAAGGTCAAGAGATAGAGCCTTCACCATACGATGTAGGCTATATGGGGAGACTACAACATAGGTGGTGATGCCTGGGCTTCAAGGAAGATACTGGAAGAAATGGGGCTTAGGGTTGTTACCCAATGGTCTGGAGACGGTACATTAAGCGAGGTCGCAAACGCAGTGAAGGTTAAATACATATTAGTTCATTGCTATAGGTCTTCCAACTACCTGGCACGATACTTTGAAGAGAAGTTCGGTATTCCATGGATAGAATACAACTTCTTTGGACCGACACAGATATTCGCATCTATGAGAAAGATAGCAAGCCTCTTTGATGAAAAGATCCAGGAAAGAACCGAGGAGTTAATAGAGAAGGTCTATAAACCAAGATTGGACAGGGTTATAGAGAAATACAGACCAAGACTTGAAGGTAAGACTGTGCTTCTTTACGTTGGTGGTTTAAGACCAAGGCATATCATCACAGCCTTTGAAGACTTAGGGATGAATGTTGTAGCTACAGGATATGAATTTGCCCATCAAGATGACTACCAAAGAACCCTTCATTACATAGATAAGAACGCTACGATAATTGTAGATGACGCAACCGCCTGGGAGATAGAAGAACTTACAAGAAAGCTAAGACCAGATCTGGTAGCTTCTGGCATAAAGGAAAAGTACCAGGCACAAAAAATGGGTGTTCCTTTTAGACAAATGCACAGTTGGGACTACAGCGGACCTTACCACGGTATAGAAGGATTTGAAATATTTGCAAGAGATGTGGATATGGCGGTTAATGGCAATGTTTGGAAGTTTATAAAAGCTCCCTGGCAACAATAAAAAAGGAGGTAAAAGCCATGGGTATACATCACGAACTAAACATCAAGGATCACCTTGAATGTTTCAGAAACGACGAGTTTAAAAAGATGATAGAAAACAAAAGGAAGCAGTTTGAAGACTGGGTGGGAGAAGAAAAAGTCAAAGAAGTAGCAGAATGGACAAAGACTTGGGAGTATAGAGAGCTAAACTTTAAGAGAGAGGCGATCTCTATAAATCCTGCCAAAGCATGTCAGCCTTTAGGGGCACTACTTTGTGCCCTGGGCTTTGAAAAAACCCTTCCCTATTCTCACGGCTCTCAGGGGTGCGTAGCTTATTTCAGAACACATATGGCAAGACACTTTAAAGAACCTGTGCCTATGGTGTCCTCATCAATGACTGAAGATGCCGCAGTTTTTGGCGGTCAGAACAATCTACACGAAGGGCTCCAAAATGCTATAGCCCTATACAGACCTAAAATGATCGCCATGAATACAACTTGTATGGCAGAGGTAATAGGAGATGACCTTAACAGTTTTATTAACAATGCAAAGGAGAAAGGGTTAATTCCTGCAGACTTTCCAGTGCCTTTTGCTCATACACCTTCCTTCGTCGGCTCCCACATTACTGGCTATGACAACCAATTGAAAGCGATCCTTCAGTACATGACCGATTACTTTGAGAAGTATGGCGTAGACAAGTAGATAAATTTGACCCAGAGTATGGAGAGTTTTACGAGCAGGGCGGGCTTCTTGCGTGGCTTGAAAAAAATGGAGGTAAATAAAACAAAATGGAGGTAAGTAAGATGAGCACTATAAACTTTATATTAGGATTCCACACTTACTTGGAAGATTATAAAGAGGTAAAAAGGATAGTTAGCGAGTTTGGAGTAGAAGGTATAGTTCTCTCGGACCCATCAGATAACCTTGATTCAGGGCTAAAAGGTGAGTACAGCCTGTACAATGGAGGAACACCGTTAAAAGACATATACAGGGCTAAGTTTTCTTTGGCTACTATATCCTTCCAAAAGTATTCCACGGAAAAAACAAGAGAATACATAGAGAAAGCATGGAAGCAACCTACTTATGTGGTCAGACCTTATGGAATACAAGGGACAGACGAATTTCTCCAACTTCTTTCAAAGCTTACAGGCACACAGTACCTGAAAGTCTAACCAAAGAAAGAGAAAAGCTCCTTGACGCCATTGCGGACTCTTACTATTGGATACATGGTAAAAGATTTGCCCTATGGGGAGACCCAGACTTTGTTTATGGCATCACATCCTTTCTCCTTGAACTTGGTGCTGAACCAGTCCATATACTATGCACTAACGGAAACGACGAATGGGCAGAAGAAATAAAGGAACTATGCTCCAAGTTTGATAATGGAAAATACGCTCAGGTCTTTCCGGGCAAAGACCTATGGCATATGAGAAGCCTTCTCTTTACCGAACCTGTAGATTACATGATAGGTACATCTTATGGAAAGTACCTTTGGAGAGATACTGGAACACCTTTAATAAGAATCGGATATCCAATTTTTGATAGGCATCATCTTCATAGGTACGGCATACTTTTCTACAAAGGTGCGTTGAACCTTCTCGTTTGGATAGTAAATGCCATATTGGATGAGGTGGACAGAAATACTATAGATATAGCAACAACCGATTATAGCTTTGACCTCATAAGGTAAAACCCATGGGTGTGCTGGAAAGGTTAAGAGAATACCTACCAAAAGGGTATGTGAAGGAACAAAGATATCTCCCAAGGGAAAGGGTTCGGTCAAAGAATCTTCCCATAGGTATTTATATATTGTCTGATGGTGTTGCTGAACTTTGTGTAAAAGCTAAAGCTATGAAAAGAACTCTCGATATAATGCTTCCAGGTGATACTTTTGGGGTTTTGTCAAACACCAAGACCGCAAAAGAGTTCACGATTCACGCTCTTACACCAGTTAGTTTCTTCCACATAGATGCAGACAATATAGAAAGACTCGGTTATGAGGATCCCGAGCTCATCCTTGATATTTTCTCCTTGGTAATATCAAAACAAGCCCATATATACGAAGTCTTAAGAAATTTATGCTTTTTTAAAGCTGAAAACAAAATAAGGAACGTTCTAAACCTTTTGTCAAAGGAGGCGGAAGAGAGGAAAACATATCTCGTAATTAAGAAGAAGCACATTGCAGGTATAACAGGGCTTAGCTACGAAAACGTGGTGAGAACAATGAGCAAGATGGAAAATTTAAAAAGTAGGAGGGTCAGGCTATGGTAGTAGAAGAAGAGCTATCCAAGGAACTTCTCAAAAACATTGTAAGCCAGCTTAGGGCTTACGATACTTATGGCACATGGGATAAAAGGAGCGACGAAGACCTACTGAAAGAGTTTTTGAAAAAAGAAGAAAAGACACGTAGCAATATAAACTTAACTGGACATTGTGCAGTTGATCCGAAAACCATGCTAAAAATATATGCTTATTTCAAAGCATTGGGGGTCACAATAGAAAAACTTAGTGGTATGCTAACTTCGGTAGTTATAAACATAGACGATGAGGGTAATGGAAATGTGCTTATTTACTCGGGGAGGCTTATCCTTCTAAATAAGACCATAAGAGATGCGAACAAGTTTTCATTTAAATCTATTGAGGATATGCTAAAACAAGGTTTGAAAGTTATAAATGGGGCAATGCAACTTCTTGAAAAGTACGAGGAGGTCGCACGGCAATGATTATCTCTTTTAAACCTCATGGGTACTCTAAGGGTGATATGGTTTCTGCCGTAGAAGCGATGGGTTATCCTTACTTCTTTTCTGGTTTAAAGAGGCGAGAACTTGAGGATTTCTTCTGTCAAAAATTGGATCGGAAATACTCTTTAGCGGTCAACGACCTTACAAGCGCCTTGCTTATATTGTTAGATTACATAGGACTTTCAAAACATTCAAAGATCGTGCTTTCTCCACTTTCATACTTCAAACATTTTTCACCATACCTGAGGATTTCTGGATACGAATATGTTTATGCAGACGTAGAAAGATGGTATCTCAATTTAGATGTTAAAAGGCTTACGCAAATGCTAACTGATGACGTAAAGGTGCTCATAGTAAACAATGTTTTAGGAATACCAGCTAATTGGGATGCGATAGTGGAAATGGTAAAGGATAAAGATATATTCTTAATAGAAGATTCAAGGGAAACCATATTTACTGAATACAAAGGGAAACCAGCGGGATCTTTTGGGTATGTTTCCTTGCTTGGCTTTTCAGATAGCTCAATAATAACTGGACATGGAGGAATTATTCTAACAGATGACAAGCTTATTTATGAAAGGCTGAGGGAGTATGTGGAGCCAATGGATGATATAACATCAGCTTTGATTCTTTCACAAATTAAACGTATTGATGAAAAAAGAAGAATAAGAGAGGAGTTAGTAAACCTATATTCGCAACTTCTTGTAGGTATAGAAGGTTTGAAAACGCAGTTTTGCCCTAACTACGTTTCAAAAATGCACTGGTCGTATTTTTGCATACACCTTGGAAAAAGATATTCCCAAGAGGCAAGAATGTTAATAAAAGATCTATTGATAGACGATGGTATAGAAGTGAGGGAGTATCCAATCCCTCAGGATATGAAAGAGGGGAAAAAGCTCAACCATCTTCATATAGCCCATGAGGTAGGACCTAGAATACTTCTTTTGCCTCTTCATGAAGATATTACAGAAGAAGATGTTTACTTTGTGTGTGAGAGATTAAAGGAACATGTAGTGCAGATTGGTGCAGGTAGTGTAGATCATTAGGAGGTTTACCATGAGAAACCTTGAAGAGTTTTTTTTAGAACCAGCTTGCGGTCTCAATTTAGAAAAGAGTGAAAAGGAAAGGAAAAAGGGGTGCTCAAAACCTCAACCGGGGAGTGCCTCCGGCGGCTGTGCTTTTGATGGTGCGCAGATAACCTTACTTCCTATAGCGGATGCAGTGCATATAGTCCATGGTCCGATAGCGTGCGCTGGAAATTCTTGGGATAACAGAGGCACACGATCCTCGATATCCGATTACTATAGGATGGGTTTTACGACGGATATGAAGGCAATGGATGTAATACATGGAGGAGAAAGAAAGCTTTACAATGCTATAATTGAAGCGGTAAAGAAATATAACCCGCCAGCAGTGTTTGTGTACCAAACCTGCGTTCCCGCCATGATAGGTGATGATATAGTAAGTGTATGTAAAAGGGCTTCTGAAGAGCTTGGTTTGCCAGTTATTCCAGTAGAATCACCAGGTTTTGTGGGGAGTAAGAATTTAGGCAACAAGTTGGCAGGTGATGCTCTTTTTAAATATGTTATAGGCACAAAAGAACCAGAATATACTACTCCTTATGATATTAACCTTTTAGGTGAGTACAATATAGCTGGAGAGCTATGGCAGGTTATTCCACTATTTCGGGAGCTTGGTATAAGAGTGCTTGCTTGTATAACTGGCGATGCCAACTTCTATAGTGTAGCAACTGCTCACAGAGCAAAAGTAAATATGGTGGTGTGTTCGAAAGCCCTCCTGAGCCTTGCAAGAAAAATGGAGGAAAAGTATGGTATACCTTACTTTGAGGGATCCTTTTATGGGATAAAAGACACAAGCGATGCCCTCAGAAACATTGCTAAGCTTTTGGGCGATCAGGAATTAATAGAAAAAACTGAGAGACTAATAGCCCAAAAAGAAGAGGAAACAAGGCGAAAGCTTGAACCATACATAGAGAAACTTAGAGGTAAAAGGGTTCTTATTAATACCGGTGGAGTGAAAAGCTGGTCAATGGTTTCTCAAGTGCAGGAACTCGGAATGGTAGTTGTTGGAACTAGTTCTAAGAAAAGTACGAAGGAAGATAAAGAAAGAATGCTTAGTCTTTTGGGAGATGAAGGGAAGCTTATAGATGACCCTAATCCAAAGGAGTTAGTTAAGCTTTTTAGAGAATTGAAAGTGGATGTCCTTATGGCAGGCGGAAGAAGTAAGTTTGTTGCCATTAAAGAGGGCATTCCTTTTCTTGATACAAATCAAGAGAGGATAAAACCTTATGCCGGATACGATGGAATGATCATCTTAGCTCAGGAGCTTGTGAGAACTATTTACAGTCCTGTATTTGAGTTATATAAGGAGGCTCCACCATGGCAATATTAAAAGAGTCAAACAAAGCGTGTTCGGTTTATCCTTTAAAGCTTAGTCAGCCATTGGGTGCTATTTACTTTTTATTAGGGATAAAAGGTTGTATGCCTTTAATGCATGGGTCGCAGGGCTGTGCAGCTTTTGCAAAAACCCTTTTAACAAGGACTTTTCTGGAGAATATACCCATACAAACCACAGCCTTATCTGAAATAGCAACCGTTATAGGAAGTGATGACAACTTACACACAGCCATAGAAAACATAGTGAAGAAAAACGATCCGGATATTGTCGGTATAGTATCAACCGGTGTAAGTGAAACAAAAAGGGGACGACGTTGAAGGTTCAATAAAGAGATATAAAGAGTTATATAAGGATCGTGCTCATAAAAAATTTGTTTTTGTTTCTACACCAGACTATGAAGGTTCATTTCACGATGGCTATAAAAAAGCCATGTTATCTACGGTAAAAACCTTGGTAAAAGGAACATATGAGAAAGTACCAAAACAGATAAACTTGCTTTTAAGCTATACTTTTACCGCAAAAGATGTAGATATACTCAAAGAAACCTTAAATAGCTTTGGGTTGAAACCTATTGTGCTTCCTGATATCTCTTCATTAGACGGAGGTTGTAAAGGCTTTCACAGTATAACAACAGGTGGAACTGATATCAAGGAAATAGAACTTATGTCCGCTTCAATGGCTACAATAGCTATAGGAGAAAGCACAAAAGAAGCCGGAGAATACTTAGAAAAAAAGTTTATGATCCCTAGCTTTTATTTTGAAAGCATTTATGGGCTTAAAAACTTTGACAGACTTATAAGGTTGCTAATGAATTTAAGCGGAAACGAACCTGATGAAAAGATAAAAAAATGGAGAGATAGACTACTTGACATAATGCTGGATTCCCATTTTTACCTGACGGGCAGGAAAGTAGCGATCGCCGGAGAACCAGACACCTTATATGGCATTTCTGACTTTCTAATAAGGGAAATAGGTATGGAGATTTCTATAGCTGTCTCCTCAACGCGGGCAGAAAATCTAAAACAGCTACCTTTGGATGAGGTTATTATAGGCGATCTCGAAGATATTCTGTTATTCAATAAAGAAAAAGTGGATATAGCAATAGGCAATACAAACATAAGGCATATAGCAAAAAAACTTGATATTCCTCATTTCAGAATAGGCATCCCAATAGTAGATAAAATAGGACATCACTTGAAAGGTTTTATAGGATATGAGGGATGTGCAAATTTTGTATCTGAGTTGGCAAACCTGATTATGGAAAGAGAAGAAGAAATCTCCTATCTGGTTCCTGATTATATAAAAAGGGGGAATGTATCATGAAGGTAGCCTTTGCTACAAAAAGTTTAGATAAAGTAGATGACCATTTTGGACANGCAAAGACTTTGGCTATATATGAGGTCGATGAAACAGGTTATAGGTTTCTAGAATACAGACACTTTGAAGATGTTCCTGATGAGGAATATGACAAAATAAACCAGAAAGTAGAAAGAATAAAAGATTGTGCTATAGTGTATGTAATCGCCATAGGTGCAACTGCAGCGGCCAGAGTAGTAAAAGCAAAAATACATCCTGTTAAGGTAAATGAGCCTACGCCCATAGAGGATATACTCCAGAAACTGGTACACACGCTAAAAACGAACCCTCCCCCTTGGTTGAAAAAAGCCCTGTTAGACAGTAAAGAAAAGATGTGAAAAGCACATAGACAAGAGCTTTTAAATGAAGTGGAGGCTACCACAAATTTTGCTATAATTTGACAAGAAAACGGGACACCCTACTCCTCTGGAATTTTTGATTTTCAAAGCCATGAAAGGGATCCCGTCAAACAATGTCTCGCCTCAAAAAAAAGAACGCTTTTATGGATCTGTGAAGGCATTAGAACCTGCAAACCTGCAAGAGCCCTTTAAATCGGCTCCCTCACCAAAGCATCCAACGTTTTGTAAGAAAAGTGACAATCTATGACTTTTTTGTCATTTTCCTTGCATTTTCTTCCCAAAATCTCAGGCTTTTTATTGGCACGTTTTTTGCATATATAAAATGTAGAGAACAAATGCTGTAGGAGGTGAACATGAAACTTGTAAGAGCTTTTATTAGGCCTGAGAAGGAGCAGGAGGTAGTACTGGCATTAGAAGGCGCTGGTTTTCCAGCCCTTACCAAAATGTCAGCTATGGGTAGGGGTAAGCAGAAAGGATTAAAAGTAGGGGACATAGTTTACGAAGAACTGCCAAAGACATTGCTGCTGATAGCGGTAAAAGATGAAGAAGTTGATAAAGTTGTAAGCATCATAATGGAGAGGGCAAGAACTGGAAACATAGGAGATGGAAAGATCTTTATAAGCCCTATTGAAAAAGCTATAACTGTAAGAACGGGCGAGGTAGAGCTATGAAGGAGATATGGGCTATTATCCGGAGAGAAAAATATGCAGAAACAAAGAGGGCGCTGGATGCCATTGGCTGTGGTGCAATGAGCGTGCACTCTGTATGGGGTAGGGGTCAACAGGGAGGTTTCATTATGTCTGATGTAGAAAGTGAAATTTCTTCGTACTCAACCAGCGCACCAAGACTCGTACCTACTCCATCTACCCTTGCCTTGGAGGGGGCAACTCTCACAAAACCCGTAGTTTATGTGCCAAAAAAACTACTGGTAATGGTTGTTCCTGATGAAATGGTTGACAAAGTTATAGAAACCATAATACAGGTAAACAGAACGGGAAACTACGGCGATGGAAAGATATTCGTAATGCCAGTGGAAGAAGCAATAACCGTAAGGACTGGAAAAAGGGAGCTTTAGGAGGTTTAGCCATGAAAGCCACTTTCAGAAAGACTCCCGATGGAAAACTTGAGGTCTATATACCCAAAAAAGACTTAGAAGCTATGGTTTTAGAAATTGAAAAAGAAGGAGTGTGGGGTGGTGTATTTAAGCTTTCTAACGGATGGGTAATAAAAGTACCACCTCTTGATGCGGAACCTAAATTCCCAATAACTTTAGAAGTTAAAAAAATGTAGTAAGGAGGTTGTGTCATGAGTGGATGCCATTCAAAGCAGTGTGGGGTTGGAAATGATGAGCTGGATTTTCTACCAGAAAGCATAAGAAAGAAGGTAGAAAACCATCCATGTTATTCCCAAGAAGCACATCACTTTTATGCCAGAATGCATGTTGCGGTAGCACCAGCGTGCAACATTCAGTGTAATTACTGCAACAGAAAATACGACTGTGCCAACGAATCAAGACCAGGGGTCGTAAGCGAACTTTTAACTCCTGAAGAAGCGGCGAAAAAAGTCTTAGCGGTTGCTATGACTATACCCCAGATGACCGTTGTGGGAATTGCAGGACCTGGAGACCCTCTGGCAAACCCAGATAGAACCTTCAGAACCTTTGAGCTTATAAAGGAGAAAGCACCAGACATAAAACTGTGTCTTTCTACAAATGGACTTAAACTAATTGATTACATAAAAAAGATAAAAGAACTTGACATAGACCACGTGACCATAACTATAAATGCTGTAAGTCCAGAAACGGCCTCTAAGATATACCCTTGGATCTTTTATAACCACAAAAGGTATAGAGGTTTAGAAGCGGCAAAAATACTTCTTGAACGCCAGTATGAAGGATTGCAAGCCTGTGTAGAGAATGGTATTCTTGTAAAAGTTAATACAGTTTTTGTGCCCGAGATAAATGGAGAAGAAATAGAAGAGCTGTCAAAAAAGGTTAGAAAATTAGGTGCATTTCTTCATAACATAATGCCTTACGTTGAAGGTGATGGAACAGCCTTTCAAAAGATGGGTATAAAGCCCCCTACACCGCAGCAGTTAAAAGAAGTGCAAGAAAAGTGCGAAAGTCATATGTCTTTAATGAGACATTGCAGACAATGTAGGGCGGATGCGGTAGGTCTTTTGGGTGAGGATAGAGGTCAAGAATTCACAAAAGATAAAATAAGCAAGCTTGAAATAAGGTATGACCCTGAGTTTAGAAGAGCTGTGCATGAAAGCATAGAAAAGGAAAGAGAAAAGCTTAAAAAAGCTAAGGCATTACTCTTTACTAATACTAAAGAAGAAAATGATATTACGGTGTTGGTAGCAGTTGCAAGTAAAGGTGGTATGTTAGTAAATGAACATTTTGGAACGGCAAAAGAGTTTCTTATATACGAGGTTTCTTCGGCAGGTATAAAATTTATACATCATAGAAAGGTTACCCCCTACTGTCATGGTTCCATATCTTGTCTTGACGGAAGCGACATACTCGAGGATACTATATCAAAGCTTTCCGACTGTAAAGCCATAATCGCAGCAAAGATCGGTTTTGAACCAAGGGATGTTCTGGAGCAAAAGGGTATTCAGTGTGTTGATGAATTTGCTTACTTACCCATACCCGAAGCTTTAGCAAAATACTACGAAAAATATGTTTTAAATAAAGAAACAGTAGGAGTCTAAACATGGCTATGTATATAAATCAAGAGATGTGCATATCATGTTATGCTTGCGAACAAGAGTGCCCCACCAAAGCCATTAAATTTTCTAATGGAAAGTTTGAAATAGACCCCAGATTATGCGTGGAATGTGAAGGGTTTTATGAGGAACAACAGTGTGTTGCAATATGTCCTATAGACGGATGTATATTGAAACTGGAGGAACTACAATGAGTGTTTTGGAAGATTTACAGAAATTAAAGGATGCAGAAGATTTCTTAAACTATTTTAAAATAGAATATGATGATAAAGTAGTTAAACCTTACAGATTGCATATACTAAAGAAGTTTAGTTTATATGTCAAAGAAATTATGGAAAACTACGAACATTTAGACGACGAAAAGCTTTATGCTTTACTAAGGGAAGGTTTAATGAAAGCTTACGAGACATTTTTACATTCAGACCCTATAAAGGAAAGGCTTTTCAGGGTTCACAAAAATGCTGTTTCCTTCATAAACTTAGAGATAAAAAAACATGATAGAAAGGAAATTTAACGTAGGTGATGTGGTAAGAACAAAGAAAAAAATAAAAAATGACGGCACTTTCCCTGGTATTCCTTGGGGTGAATTGATTGTTGGTATCGGAGAAGAGGGTGTCATTGTAGACGTAGGTTTATTTTTACTTACAAAGACCATTTACACGGTCTATTTTCCGAGATTAGAAATTTTCGTAGGGTGTCTTGAAAACGAATTGGAGTTAGTAGATGAGCAAAAAGCAAGCACTATTTAAAGGGATAATCACAGAGCTAGACGTAGGGGAGTTTTTTGCTGATGTTGCCGTAAAATTCCGAAATATAGAAGTTCGAATGGTTATACCAAGAACCACAGTAGACGAATGGGGTTTAAAATTAGGTGATAAAGTTTTTGTGCTTATGGAAGAAAAAGGCGGAGTTTATATATTTAAAAGGTGAAGCCTGGTTTTTTATTCTTCTAACGTTATTGAACCACTTGGACATTCCTCTATAACTTCTAAAAGTGCATCTTTATAGGATGCTTCGGGATTGGGGTTCAAAACTACAGCAATACCTTGAGGATGTCAACTTTTTAGGTTCATGATCGTATAAATGACGATAAGGGAGGCTAACCATCTATACACGGTTTCATACTTAGCATTCCAAGGAAAC
>ConS_8084CDRAFT_1000051_pt1 | contig 13459 bp, 12 predicted proteins | sample ConSprmetagenome_FD_10661 | JGI IMG/M metagenome (IMG submission 10661) | reverse complement strand
GACGTGTCGTCGCTAAAGGCGTCTGTTCTTAGGAAGGACTACGACGAGGTGACGCGGTCTCTTCTCGGCAAGGCGCTTGACGAGTTTTACAAAAACTACGGCTTTGAGGCAAAGGGGGAGCCGGACCACTTAATCACGATGCTGGCCTTCATGGCCCACCTCGCAAGAGATTATTCCGGTGAGAGTCTAAAGATACAACATAGATTTCTCAACGTTCACCTCATACCGCTTGTGAGATACGCAGAGAGCGCGTGCCCCGGCTTGAGGACGATGAGGGAGATCTTAGAGGAGGATCTGAAGGTGGTGTCTACGTTGCTCCATGTCAGGTAAAACCACCATCACGGTAGACCGCGAAGTCGCTCTGAAGCTTAGCCAGGCGTCGCGGGAGTTCGGAATCTCCGCCTTGAGGCTTGCGTCCGACTCTCTAGAGGTGGCCATTGAGGCATTGCGCCGCGGATACAGCCCCAAGCGTCTCCAGCTACTGGTGAGGACAGCCTCCGCCTTAGAGAGCATAGACGCATTCCCGCCACCCCTCCACATAATGGCGTCTATCTTCGAGGAGGTGGATAAAGACAAGTTCAAGATCCACCTGTACAAGGCCGGCAGGTCTTTGGGCGCCGCCTTGAGCATCTCGGCGCAGTTCCAAGAGCTGGTACGAGACCCGCAGATGTTTAAGCTTGTGTCCCTATTTGAAACGCCACGCGCAACATAAAAGGGCAGACATACGTCATAGACCTAGCCCTCACGCCCACCGCGCGTCCACTGCTTGAGCTATTTATGAGCTACTTAAGGGGACTCCTAGACGGGTACGGACTGACCAACCACAAGTTGCGCATAAAAGAAAACATAATCGAGGTCACGGTAGAAAACTAACCTCAGGGCTGATATGTAATTGTTTATTTATGTTAACTCGTATATAGAAAGGTTTATATACCGTGGAAAACATAACCAAACATGTCTCTCCAAACCACACGGCGTGAGGCGTTGAAGGCCGGCGCCGCGCTGGTTGTATCTCTCGCAGTACCTTTGCATGCAGCGACAGAGACTAGAAAGAGGTGGGCCATGTATATCGATGTTTCTAAGTGCTACGGTTGCTACGCATGCGTCGCGGCATGCGCCGCGGAGAACAACGTCCCCATCAGCGTGTTCCGCACCTGGATAGAGCGCCACGTAACTAAGGGCGGCACCGTGATATTCGTCCCCAAGCAGTGTAACCACTGCGAAAACGTGCCCTGCGTCAAGCCCTGTCCCACGGGGGCCACGTATAAGACTAAGGACGGGCTCGTCCTCGTAAACGATGACTTGTGCATTGGATGCGGCGCATGCGTCCAGGCGTGTCCCTACGGGGCCAGGTTCTTCAACCCCATAAAGGGCGTGGTGGACAAGTGCACCTTCTGCGATCACAAGATATACGACGGCAAGTTGCCTGCATGCGTGGAGGCGTGCCCCACGGGGGCTAGGGTGTTCGGCGACTTGAACGACCCAACGTCGCCCATCTCGAGGATCGTTGCAAACACCGCCACCCAGCGGCTTAAGGTGGAGACCGGCGCCGAACCGATGATGTTCTACAGAGACCTGCCCGCGGAGGCGAACCTATGACGTACCCACTTGGCTACCTGTACCCAAACGAGTTCGCCCAGCCGCTGGTGTGGTCGCCCGCGTTGTTTACCTACTCCTTCATCATCTCCGGCATAGAACTCCTAATACTGGCATTTGTCGGATACCTCCTCGGCAAGTTGAAGAAAGCCATACCGCTACTGCTCACCATCGGCTTGGCGTTCTTCACGGTGGTCCTCCTCGGGCCTCTCGCCGATTTGAAAAACCCCGACCGCGCCCCCCTGCTCCTCACCCACCCCCATATCTTGCCGACCGAGACCCATCCAGGCACCTCGTTGATTGCTCTGGCGGGCGCAGTCATGTGGCCGCTGGCTTGGGTCCTGACCGCCTTATTTACGCTTCTCTACTTCTCCTATTCCATGCACGTGAAATATAAGGCCACCGGAAACCCCCTCTACAAGGTTCTCTCGCTCGGTGTGTCCACCCCCGAACGGTACAAGGCGTTAAAGCCGTTGCTAAAAGTGCTCGCCGCCCTGGCCCTAATCCCGCTTGCCTTCTGGGCCGTCTACCCCGCTATGCTGTATGTGATACAGACAAATCTCTACATCTGGCAGAACTGGACCTTACTACCGGTGATATACTTGACCGCCGCCGTCGACACGTTCGCAATTGCACTGGTCGCTTGGTTTATCGGCCACAAACTCCGGGAAGAACTAGAGACGACGCTCGCTCCGATACACGTTGCGGCCCCCATAGCATGCGCCGCCTTTCTTCTTATTCAGATAGGGCTCTGGCTGAACATATTCGGCGGGTCGCCGTTTTACGCCTCCCTGGCCCCAGTGGTGGACTGGAGCTACGTCGCCATTGGGCTCTTTATGCTGACCTTCGCCCTTTCGCTGATCGCCTTCAGGTTCCACGCCGCCTCCCTAGTCGCATCCCTCATAGGCATCGTTGCCGCGATACTCACCAAGTGGAACTTAATAGTGAGGGCGCAGGCCGGCATGAGATCCGGCTTGGCGTTTCTCGAACCGGGCGCCGAATACCTCATGCCCGAGTTCCGATTGATGGTGGGCATTACAGCCCTAGGCGTATTTCTGGCGATTGTGCTCACCTCAATATTCCCCCTGGAGGTGAAGGACTATGACTAGCAGAAGAACCTACCTAAAGGCCCTGGCCGCCGCGGCGGCGCTCGGCGTCGGCCTGTGGGGCTACTGGCCAGTGATTGAGAAGATAATCAGCCCCAAGAGAAAGCCCTACGGCCCAGACCCCCTGAAAGGCGGCAACGTCCGCTACGTCCGCTCTGTATGTCTCGGCTGCAACGTGAGGTGCGGCATAACGGCCCGCGTGGTCAAGTACGGAGATGTGGAGGTGATTGAGAGAATCACCGGGAACCCCTACCACCCCTACAACCGCGCCGTGTCCTTCGGGAAGCAGGTGAAGAGATACGACCACCTGCCCTACAACACCCCGGTCTCCAAAACGCTGGACAGCGGGGAGGACGAGACCTACACCGGGATGCTGTGTCCCAAGGGAGAGGCGGGGGTGTACTACGTCTACGACCCCTACAGAGTGTTGAAGCCGCTAAAACGCGCAGGGCCAAGGGGGAGCGGCAAGTGGAAGGTCATCACCTGGGAGGAACTCATAAAGTGTATTGCCGATGGATGCGTCATTGAGGAGACCGGCGAAAAATTGCCCGGCATCAGAGATCTCTTCACATACGGCGTATTGAAACAGGCGGGCTTCGAAGACCCCAACAAAGTGTTGACAGAGATGAGAAACGACGTAAGCAACCTGCTAAGAATCGCAAGCGACCCCAAGACCACATACGACGACGTGGTGAAGGCCATAGAAGACTTCAAGGCGAAGTGGACGAAGACGCTGGGCGAGAGGGGCTTGAAGCTGGAGGACGTCCTCATAGACCCAGACAGACCCGACCTAGGGCCCAAGGCAAACATGCTTGCGTGGATGCGCGGCAGAGGCCAGGACAACGCAGATACCTTCTACAGAAGATGGATATTTGCCCTCGGCTCGGTGAACTGGCTCCGCCACACCTCGAGTTGCCAGTTAGGGTTCTACACAGGTAATAAGTTGTGGTGCGGCACCTACGACTTAAACCTCGACGCAAGAGGCGCCAAGGTTGTCATCGGCGCTGGCTGGTCGATGGGAAGGATGCACCCAGGAGCCACAGGCCAGGGAATGATTATCGAGAGGGCTTGCGAGGGCGAGTTGAAGCTGTACTATGTCAACCCGGTGGCGCCGCGTACGATATGCCGCGGCAACATCATCTGGGTCCCTGTGAAGCCCGGCGAAGACGCCGCGCTGGCCTTCGCGGTAATCAGGTGGTTGCTGGAGAACAAGAGGTACAACGCAGAGTTCCTCTCCATACCTAACCTAGACGACGCGACGAAACGCGGATACCCAGTCCACACCAACGCGACGTGGCTGGTCATAATGGAGGGCCCGAGATTCGGCGAATACCTCAAGGCTAAAGACCTAGGCCTAGCCGACACCGACGACCCAGTTGTGTATGTTGGATACAGGCAGTTTGCGCCTTATAACAAGGCGGAGAAGGCGGAGCTGTTCTTCTCCGGCAGGATCAAGCTTAAGACAGGCGAGGAGGTGCTAGTCAAGTCGACGTTGCAGGTTCTCTACGACGAGACGCTCAGCCGGTCTTTCGAGGAGTGGCTGGAAATCGCAAGTCCGTATCCGCGCGGCACGCCTGAGTTTGATGAGTACAGGCAGAAGGTGGAGGAGATGGCCAAAGACGTCGCCGAGGCGGCGCCGATGGCGGGTACCTACCTACACAGAGGTGCGGGCATGCACCCCAACGGCGAGTACATAGTATGGGCATACAGAGTTATTGACACGTTAATCGGCAACTTCCACAGAAAAGGAGGCACATTGGGCAGACCTGCGACGACTTCCTACAGATCGTATCTCTACAACGTTGGGTTTTCTGGTTTCGGGGAGCCGGTTAGGTGGGGCCCGCCGATAGACAGACATGCGTATGACTACACAGACACGCTGGAGTACTGGCTAAGGGTTAAGAAGGCGATTAAGGAAGGCAAGACGGGCGAGGAGGCTATAAAGGCGGCCTTCCCCACCAAAAGGCCATGGTATCCGCACACGCCTGAGGAGTCGTATACTGAGCTCTTTGCCGGCATAGCCGAGGCCTATCCATACCCCATTAGGGCGCTCTTCCTGTACTACGCCAACCCCGTGCTCGCGGCGAACTACGGCACTAAGTTCATAGAGACGTTGAAAAACACGTCAAAGTTGCCTCTGTTCGTCGGCATAACCACCACCATAAATGAGTCATACCTCTACGCCGATTTGATAGTCCCAGACACCACGTATCTCGAAACCGGCACAAACGGCGTACAGTTCATCTACGCCGCAGGCGGGGGACTGATTCGGGCAGAGGGCTGGAGAAGCCCCGTGATTATGCCACTGACTCAGAAGATAGGGACTTGTCCAAACGGCCACCCGCGCCACGCCTCCATGTGGGAGTTGCTGATCGACCTCGGCAAGGCCCTCGGCATGCCGGGCTACGGCGACAAGGCCCTACCCGGCGTCAAGGGCAGGAAGTACGAGGGACAGTGGTTCTCGATGCACTGCTTCTGGGAGTACATAATGAGGGCGTTTGCAAACGCCGCAATGCACGCGAAGGACCTCAAGCTCATACCGGAGGACGTGCCGGACGAAGAGGTGCAGTTCGTGGAGAGGAACTACCCCATCGCCCAGTTCAAGGACATTATCCCGCCCGACGAGTGGAGATACGTCGCCTACGGCCTCGCGAGAGGAGGCGTCTTCACAAGCTACGAGGAATCTTTCGACGCCCGCGGCTACTCTAAACGTAGCGTGCCTGGCGACAGACAGCTGAGGCTTTGGTATGACAAGCTTGCGAAGACTAGGAACTCGGTGACAAGCGAGAAGTACTACGGCGGGCCGAGGCACTTCCCGCCGGCGCTCTACGCGCCCGCGGGCAAGGCCCTGCAAGGACAGAAGGCGTTCATAGGCCCGGTCCTGAGGGAGCTCTACCCAGCCAAGGAGTGGCCGTTTATCATAGTGATCCACACCGGCCCCCTGTATACGAAGCACCGTAGCCAGTTCTACTACTGGGTTAAGCAGGTAGCGCCTGAAAACTTCGTGGTTATCCACCCGGCCGACGCGGCGAAGCTCGGCGTTGAGACCGGCGACGTGGTGCGTGTGGAGACTCCGGAGGGCGCCTTTGAGGCGCCTGCGGTCGTCGAGCCCACTGTTGCGCCAGGCGTCTTAATGGTGCCGTATGGCATGGGCAGATGGGCAGAGACAGTCGTCGTAAAGCCTAAGTACTTCGAAGTGAAGGATCCGGCAGTGGCAAGACTCATCGCAGAACTGCCGGAGCGGGTCGAGATTCCAGAAGACGCGGTCAACCCGGTGAAGAGCCTGCCGGAGCTTGTGAAGAAGATTCTGTTTACGAAGTCGCCCGCCGAGTACTACGAGAAGGGGCTGGCGCCAGACAAGTGGAGATTCAACGGCGTTACACCAAACGTGGTTCAGCTCGGCGACTCCTCGCTTGGAAACTGGCCTTTGCTGTCGTGGCTAGGGGCTGCGCAGGCATACTTCGACACCCCGGCGAAGATCGTTAAGACCGGGAAGAAACACAACTTCGAAGTGCCCTATATCGTCTGGTAACTCACCTCTTTTTTCACCCACTCTATAGTTTTCTCTGCCAGATACTTGATATCCTTTTCGATGTCCACTAGGTTTGAGTAACGGCTGGCTATCCCCTCGGGGTCTAGGCCGCTATATTGAAACTCGTATAAATTCAACGCGACGTCTATGAGATGAATTAACGCTCTTCCATATATCTCCTCCAGGGCGGAGGCCACTTCTCTCATTTTTGTGGTGGGCATGAGGGCTATGACCATGTCGGCTCTGGACCTCATCCTGCCGGTCTTGTCTCTAACGGCGCCGGCGTACCGCCTGGCTATTGCCTCTCTGTGCTGAGCCGCGAATGCCGCCAGCAACGCTTTCCACGCCTGGAACGCCTTTCCAGCCGCGTTTCTGTGGAGACCTTGCTCGAGGAATTTAAGCGCCAGTTCTGCCTCCCACAGGGCCTCCTCCAGCCTTATTCTTACGTATTGAGAAAGATGGTTGGTGACGTTTCTGTTGTTTGTCGGAGTAGTGTTTGATGTCTCAATCACTGTCCAGCAACCCCAGCTGTGAAATAAAAAATTTTAAGACGGGCGGGAGAGGGGGTTGTCAAAAAACGTTGGTTTAGAAGCGGCGGCGTTTCGTCTGTCTCGCCTAGAGTATCCTCACGTATTCCCTCGCCGCCGTGGCGTAGACCAGTAGTCCCTTTGGCCTGTCTACTTCTCTTGTCTTGTCCTCATACACTTCATATCGCTTAAATTCCAGCTCCAGCTTGGCCCCCCTTCACGGCGCCGTCTTGGGCGCGGTACGCCTTCGGCGGGTTTAATGAAATACACACCTCAGAGCCGTCTCTTGTAACATACGCCTCTATCATGTACGGGTGGAGGATGTTCATCGGTCTCTGCCTCACCACCTCAACCATCCACNGGAATCTGCGCATAACCTTAGCTATTTCCACCAGCCTCCCCCTGNCATGGGGAGCCCATGCTTTGATCCGCTCCGTGCCAAACGTCTCCAGCTCCGGCCACTCCCTAAGGAGCTCCTCCATGGGGTCGATCTTGATAACTAAAGCAGGCTCAGGCGGCTCCCTAAGCCTCTCCACCTCCCTCTTGTAGTCCTCAAGAATCTGCCTCACGCAATCCTCGACTACGCGGCAACGGGGCTGATACAGCCTTACGCCGTTCACAACGACGCCACAGAAGACGTCGTATNGATTAACCCACACACCCACCCTCCTATACTCATACCACACACCCACGTCAAAACGGTCGGCCGGCTCCCACAGAGCGTCGGCAACTTGTTGCCTGATACAGCCACCCGCCTCCTCATCCCTCCGCCTCCTCCACCGCTCCTTCGCCCCCCATGTCCTCCTATCTCTCGAATGAACCCACACGCGGTACTTTATACACACGTCTCTGCGACAGCCCTCTGCAGTCAGAACCCCCTCGTATAGGCACCCATCGGAGGTACACCACTCCCTCGGAGGAGGCTCATACTCAACGTACTGAAGGACACCCAGCCTCTGCGGCAGTTCAAAAACAGAGGCCGTGGTCCTAATCCCTCTTGCGGCCGTCGTCATATCCACCTCTTCAAGGCCGATATGACCTCCTCCACAGCCCTCCTCTCGATTAAGTAGGTGCCCCTCTTGTGTCTCTTTGCGAGCCCTTTCTCCACAAGCCTCATCATGAGGCTGTACACAGCCCTACCACACCGCCTATCCACCCCGCATATATCGCGGGTACGCACCGCCACCACGGCACCCCTCCCACCCTCCAGCCGCCTCTGCACGTATAAAAGCAGAGCCGGCAGATACTGCTTTATCTTCCAGATCTTCATACCCTAAGCCTCTTCGCGGCGTTCCTTATGCTTGCGGGAGTTACGCCAGCCGCCTCAGCCAGCGCCTTCAGAAGGCCCAGCCTCTTCAACGACGCCAGCCACAACGCGGCGGCCCAAACCCACGGGTTTTTGCCAGCCAAAACACGCCTATTCCTCTCTAAGCGCAGATTTGACCACAGACGCCGGCAGATCAACCCTAGCCGCCAGCGTCTTCACGTAGTCTTCAATGCCCGGCCTCCTCCCCAGCTTCATTACTTCTTTCAGCCTCCACGCCGCCTTCCTAACCCGACTCTCGTCGGCTTTACTACATTTGAGGAAGTCCTCCAGCGGCCTAGGCACGCCAGCCGCCTTAGCGGCGGTCCACAGCAAAGCCACAGCGGCGACTTCAGGCTGGAGGCTCCCAATTACGTCGAAATACTTCTTCACGAGCGATTCAGCCTCTTCCACCGCGTGTTGAGGCAAACCAGCGCACTCCCTAAAGCGCTTCAGCTCAGCCCCAATTTCAACCAGCCTACTCTCCCGGCTATGTAGGGTGTTTCTGTAGAGCTTCGCCAGCCCGCGCCACCTCGCTCCGTGCTCCGGCCTAACGGCCATGTCGGTCTTGACGACTAGTTTGAGAGGCGCCGCCCTGACGCGCCTCTTCTCCCTCTCGTCAAAGACACGCCACTCCGGCCCCACGTCTACAGCTGATTCAGTTACCACTAGGCCGCACTGCATACACACCACCTCGCCTCTCTGCAGGTCGGTTACTAGGGGACCCCCACAGGCCGGACACCCGCCGACGCCTCCACCCGACCCACACACCTCCTCTTCATGGACAGGCTAATAGAAGCCATCGCCGAATATCTGTGCCGACACAGAAGCGTGGGGCTTCTCCGCCTCACGCTCGACCTAACACGGCGTAGGTTAGACCTCTTCGCCGAGATAGGCGCAGTGGAGGTGGTGAAAGGCGCCGTGGCCCCACCCACGCCGGGCACAGAGGCGTGGTGAACTGCCGTCAGAGAGGCGGTATATACGCTACGCGAAAGGGGGCTGGCCCAGTATGGGAGGCGGAGGCTGTCAACTGGACAGGTCCGCCCTGCTGACAAACCCGACGCCAAGCCGCCTAACGCCAAATCCTGCAAAACCGCCAACTGCGAAGAATGGCGTTCTTTTACACTTTTTTCTCGTCTTCGCTTTTGCGAGACGCCGAAGAATGACGTCTTGATTTTACCCAACGCCTAATGAAATGAATGTAAAGCGTGGTTTCAAGCCGACCGCCGAACCTACAAAAAACCAAAGAAAAACTTAAAAACCCACAAAAACCAAACACATGAGCCGTTGAATCTCAAGAAGGGTTGAAACGAATTCTTTTAAATGCCACGGAAGCAGGACTACATAACAATCGCGTTGAATCTCAAGAAGGGTTGAAACATATGCAAGCTCTTCGCAATCATAGTCGTCTTCTAGCTCAAGTTGAATCTCAAGAAGGGTTGAAACTCCTCAATTATGTACAAAACAATTTTGATATCGCCTTGTTAGTTGAATCTCAAGAAGGGTTGAAACTATTCCTCTAATTCCGCTGGATTCCTTTTAAAGAAGTCGCTTCTGTTGAATCTCAAGAAGGGTTGAAACCGTACTGTATGTAGAGCTCTCCGGTCGATAGGCGCTCCGCCCGCCAGTTGAATCTCAAGAAGGGTTGAAACCGAATCTGCAGTCCTGGCGGCATCTGAAGTCCGTGGCGTCGTGTTGAATCTCAAGAAGGGTTGAAACTACTTTTGAGAAGTATGTCTGGCTCAAAATTACCTAGTTTAAATTGAAATGTCATAAAATAACGCCGTAAGCGGCGTTAGTGGAGTCTCGTAGGCGCGGCGCCTGTCGTCTGTGGCTTCGTATGCGCTGTTACACGTTTTTATGTTTGTAAACGGGGTTTCTGACATGTTTATCTGCGTCTGCCGGCGAAGTGCCGCGTCTCTTCGCCGTCTGGCCTCTGCCTTTTCACAACCGCTCTTTACATTCATCTATACATAATTTTTTATTGTTGCGTATTTCGGAGGCTGTGTTTAGGGAGTTGAAGCTCGTCCGATGCGAATGGGGAAGGGCCGCCGCCTTGGGCGGATGCTTTGCTCCACAAGACGGCCGCTTAGAAAAACCGCCAGCGTAGGCCATGTACCTCTACATAGGGAAGGTTCGGGTGGGTCCGCTTTCGGGTTACCTCTGGCTTCTCGGCAATAGGCTCTACCTGAAGCTGGGGTTGCGCCCAAGCGACACTTACTTTTTGGGCAACCTCTCCGACCCCCTTACCCTAGCCGCCAGGCTCAAAAGGCTGATCCCGCGCCCCGTGGACGTCAGAAAGGCCGCCGTTGCGCTGGCAAGGGCGCTGGCGGCCGCGCTGTATGTGGCTAGGCGTTGTAGAGACAGCCCCAGGTGGAAAATCCGCGCCTGGGAGGCGGAGGCGGCGATACTAGACGCCGCATCTACACTGGCCTGGATATGGCCAACGGCCCATAAAGCGCTTAGGAAAGAGTTCAAGAGACTGGGCGAGGAGGCGCCGGTGTAGAGCCCCGACGCCTAACGGCGCGTCTCAACAGTGCCCGAGAGGACGCCCCCGGCGGCGAAGCAGAGAGCCGTAACGCCGTCTCACTTAGTTGACAGTTTCAACTGAGATTCTAGTGTTGTGAAAAAGATGGTGGCTACGTGATTCTGCCGATTAAGTTTCAACCCTTCTTGAGCTTCTGGCTAAAAGATCACAACGTCGTTCTCGCGGCCCCACGGGATGGGGGTTTCAACCCTTCTTGAGATTCTACGCAATAAGGGATGCCTTAAGGCTACTCCTAGAGCATTTCAGAGAGTTTCAACCCTTCTTGAGATTCTACAGAATAGTGTAACGCGTGCTATCTGTCTAGCCATAATCAAATTTCAACCCTTCTTGAGATTCTACGCTGATCTACTGTGCGGTCGGCCGGGCGGTAGTCGCTCGCCGTTTCAACCCTTCTTGAGATTCTACCCGTAGCCGCTGGGGCCTTCAAGCCCCTTCGGGGCGATGGGCTGAGTTTCAACCCTTCTTGAGATTCTACCCATGTGACAACTACGGCGGACTGTACAAATTAGCGTCTGACGTTTCAACCCTTCTTGACATTCTACACTGAGGGGAACAACCAGTGGCGTAGCTACATGATCATCCGTTTCAACCCTTCTTGAGATTCTACCTACCCCCTGGGCATGACACCAGAGGAGCTCGCCGCGGCGCTGTTTCAACCCTTCTTGAGATTCTACAATTGTTGAAACAAGACGGGCGTTTCGACATCCGCCGCGTGAGGTTTCAACCCTTCTTGAGATTCTACTTGGCTACTTGTTGAAGAAGGGGACAAATCCAAACATATGCGACGAGTTTCAACCCTTCTTGAGATTCTACCGCTCGTGTGTTTGGTTGTTGTGGGTTTTTAAGTTTTTCTTCGGTTTTTTGTAGGTTCGGCGGTCGGCTTGAGACAACGCTTTACATTCATTTCACTCGGCGTTGGGTAAATCGACACGCCATTCTTCGGCGCCCCGAAGAAAGAAAAAAGGAGAAAAAGCGGAAGAGAACGTCATTCTTCGCAGTGCCGAGCGCCGGGCTTGGGGGCGTGTGTGGAGTTTATCAACAGGCCTGTCCAGTTGATGGCCTTCGCCTCGCCTGAGCCAGCCCCCTCCTCTTCGCCGCCGCGCCTCTCACCACCTCCACCGCGCCTATCTCGGCGAGCCTACGCCAGGCGTGAAGCGTAGAAGCCCCACGCTCCTGTGCAGGCACAGATACGCGGCTACCGCCTCTATCAGCCTGTCCATGAGGGGTGTCCGGCCTGCTGTCGCCGGTTTATACCGCTGGAGATGGCTACAGCTCCTCCAGCGGCTTGACCCCTTGTCTAACCTAAAGCCAAGCCTCTTGCACGTCTCTAGGTATCTCCTGAACTGCCTCCGGTTCATGGGCGCAGTCCTCTTCACGTAGCCGTCCTTCACGTCGACGTACACCGGCAGGCCGGAGAACTCCCTCCTCCAAAAGACGCTCCAACTCGCCGCCGCGCCCCGCGGCACCTCCACGCTCAACGTCCGCCTCCTCTCCACCGCCTCCGCGCCGGCGCAAGCCGTCTTGCCCGTCTGAGCCCTCTCCTCAAGCCTGTAGCCCGGCGCTGTGCCCATAAAGACCGCCTCTACGCCCATGTCGAGAGAGGCTCTGCACCTAACGGCGGCTATCTTCCCGTCTCGGTCCACAGCCGCCTCGATCTTCAGTAGAGGTGCTTCGACGACTTCAAGCCTAAGGCTGGTAGGCGTCTCTCAGCCGCCTCAATGACTTCAGCCGCCTCTGCGCCCTCGGCGGACTGCCTTTTGATTTGTGTAAATACAGCAACGTAGAGCGGGAGAAGCAACGGCTTAGGGAGATGGGGCTTGGGGAGGGGAGACACTTCTCGGTGAAGATGCCGGGGGAGAGTCGCGACGGCTATGTGTATGTCCGTAGGGAGGGCCTTGAGCGCGCCGCGTGGCTCTCCGTATACGGCTCTGGGAGACAACGGGAGCTGGCGGCCGAGTTTGTGAAGTACATACTCCAGAGGGCCAAGGAGAAGGGCGAGGAAGTTTACGAAAAAGCCAAAGAGATTATAGAGGAGGGCGAGGCAAGGGGCTCCCTAACGCTAAAGGGTTTTGAGAAGAGAGTTGAGGTGGGGGCAAGGAGTAGTTGGTGAAAGTCATAGGCGGAGAAGCCGTTGAGGAGGACAGAGGCGGCAGAAAGTTGCTGAGGATTAAGATAACGGCGGAGGTTGGCGGCGTAAGGCACGACTACACGATTACCTACGGCAGGCGCGGCAGAAACAACGCGGCCGTGGGACGCGCTTACGCCAAGGCCGACGCGCCGGGGGGCAGGAAGGCAGACGCCGAGAGGTACTCGGCGCTGATTAAGGCCTTGACAGGCAAGGAGCCGAAGGTAATTGAGAGGAGCGACGGCCGGATTGATATCATATGCGGCAAGAAGCCTCTTGATGGCTTCGCCCGCTACGCCGAACTCGCAGACGCCATAGAGAAGTGGCTCGAGGAGACGAGACGATGAGTCTGCTGGAGATACCGACGAGATACGTCCACTCGCCAGGGAGGGGCGTAGGTCAACGTCACGTAGACGAGCGGGGCTACTGATTTAAATTTCTATCAACTGGGGGGCTATGGAGGATTTCGTAAGGCTTCTCAAAAGGCTGTCGGAGGCGCGTGGCCCCTCTGGCTTTGAGGATGAGGTGAGGGAGGTTGTGATCAGGGAGATGGAGCCCTACGTGGACGAGGTGGTGGGCAGGTGGGGTAACCCAGCCCTCAGAGACCACATCATAAACATCGCAAGGGAGGTCGGCATTCCCTACCAGCTTGAGGTTCTATACGGCGGCACCACAGACGCCATGGCCATAGCCTTTAGGAGAAAGGGGGTGTCGGCCGTGGC
>ConS_8084CDRAFT_1000031_pt1 | contig 17302 bp, 20 predicted proteins | sample ConSprmetagenome_FD_10661 | JGI IMG/M metagenome (IMG submission 10661) | reverse complement strand
AGAGAGAATAGGACAGAATAGTATCTGTCCACAGCATTTCTCGGACGGTAAAATCCCATCTACAGTACACCCTTCGAGTCAAGAGTCCACGCGATCCTAAACATGACTAGAAAAGCTACTATTATGAGGGAGAGAATGCTGCCAGCCCAGTTTTCAAGAGCAAGGTATATTAAAGATGCCCCTAGTAGTATAGTAACACCAGTGATGGCTGACTCTATTAGAACGTAGAAGATTACTATTAAAACCAACAGAAGTAGTAGTGAAGTAGAAGAAACGCGCGGGATACCCAGGAGCCCTGTTAGAAGATACCATGCGGTCAAACCCGAGAGAAAGCCCAGCGACGCTTTAAAAATCCACCAACCAATCAGAACTCCTAATGTGAACATAAAGAGAAAAACTATTAGTCCGCCACCTACTCCTGAAACCATGCTTGCAAGAACAAACCCCGCTGCACCGAGAAATCCTCCAAAGCCTATACCCACTATTAACTTGACAATACCCTTACCTCCGAACAACAGTACGAAGCCGTAAACCAGAAGGAAAAACGCTGCCACAGGGTCAACTATGTTATTTAACATTTCGACCTCCTTGATGATTTACCTCATGTTAATTGATGATAAGGAGGTTTTATTATTTAATAGGAATCGGTTGATCACGTTAAATCGCCACAGGCACAGAAAGCTTCCTGAAGCACGTTGTGAAGACTCCTAAAACTCTCACCATCATGAATCGAAACCATAACGACTCTTAAAGCCCCTTTTGTTTTCATCGCTATCTGAATCAGTTCCGGGATAATCTCGGCTTGTAATCCCTCCACAGAGTACTCTTTTGAAACCAAGGCGCTAGGGTTTTCGATCAAATCTTTGAGCAATGAGGGGTTGCGAGCCAGGTCTGCCTTGCTGATAATTGGCACAGTCAGCAGGCCCGTTTTCACCTGTATCAATACATACATAAACCACGACGTGACAGCGTCCGGTATACTACTTATCATAGAGGAATCGATCAAGTAGCCTACTACTAGATTGGTTTTACTGGAAAGCCCTGCCAAGAATTCTCTTGCCTCCGGCTGGAAGATGAAAGCTTCAAGCTGGCCGGGAGTATCGATTAAAACATAGTCCCATTTATCAAGGTTTGAAAAAGGTTCTTCACTCATGATTTTATCCGCTAAATATGATATCATTTCAGCTGATTTAAGGAAGGCTGCGTTCGGGCCCACCCCGTATTTTTTCATCAAATCACGCAATGTAAAGTACTTCCTGATATCGAACACTGGTGTGTACGGTAATGTTTCGACACCGGGATTTAGGTTCACGGTGGCTACTCGTGCAAACAAGCTGGTTTTAAGCCACTTAGAGTACCCCGCTACGATACTGGTCTTCCCACTGCCAGCCATTCCCGCGAAAACAGTGACCGATACCAATTACTTCCCCATCCCCAGCCCAACAATTTGTTTCGAACTATGGGGAAATGTTAATAAAATGCTTGCTCAAAAATATGATTGGTAGGTCCCCGCGACGCTCCGCAGACATCCCCAAGGAGGGCCAGGATGAAGCGGGGACTCGCTATTCTTCTAATTCAGGTTTCCTCACCAGGTTGGGCAACTTTTCACCAATTCTTTTAAGCTGGAGCTTGTACATTTCCACAAGCTCATCACTCGTAGTAGCATCCTCGGGCTTTTTATCATCCCTCCACCGGATGAATCTCGGAAATCTTATCGAGATGCCTGCCTCAGGCTTGATCTTACCGTAGGCACAGGTGTGTACCGGCGAAAGGGTTAGTTCAGCACCTATTATTTCCGCAACCAAGGCCGGCTCAACCCAAACATCCGGCTCCATCTCCGCTACAACTCTTAAAGGCTTTCTATCCCTGATGAAGGGCTTTAGCAATTCGGGAATCTTATCCAAGTCCTCGTCGGTGAATCCGGAGCCAACCTTACATACTGTTTCAAAATTATCATTACTGGGATTATATGAAGCCATTAGTAAAGTGCCGAACTTGCCTCCCCTTCTCCCTCTGCCGTAGAACGCGCCAACCACTACCAAATCCACGGTGTCCACCATTTCACTCCTATAGTCTCGCTTAAACTTAATCCACAACCAACCCCTTGTACCAGCCTGGTAAACCGATCCTTCATGCAGAGCCTTAACCATGACTCCTTCAGCACCCTCGCTTATTGCTTGAAGGAAGAATTTTTCGAGCTCGCCGGGATCGGAGGTCCTAATGTATTCGGCAACCCTGAATTCCTCGGTTTGAACGATTATTTCCTCAAGCCTCTTCCTTCTTTCTATAAGCCTTTTTACAGTATAGTCCACGCCGTCCTCGTAGAGGAGATCGAACAAGAAGACTTTAACCGGGTTTTCCTTCACTGCGACATGTATGTCGTATTTCCTCTTCCTATGCATCAGCTCTTGGAAAGGCTTCAACTCGCCAGTGCTGGGATCATATGCGACTATCTCTCCCTCCAGTATTGCCCTCTCAGCCTTCATGTTTTTCAACGCCATCTCGACAACATCGGGATACTGGTGAGTTATGTTTTCCAGTCTTCGAGAATAAATAACGATTTTGTTTCCATCTTTGTGAATCTGAGCCCTCTCTCCATCATACTTGTACTCTACAAACGCTTCCCCCTCGACCTTTTCCAATATTTCCTTGGGATCGCTCAGCCTCTCCGCAAGCATTGGCCTTATCGGAATCCCAACCATGGGAGCTATCTGTTTAATAGCCTCTACGCCCTGAGAGGCAAGTATTCTCGCTACTTCCCCTAGATCCGCTCTTAGATTGTAAGCTCTCTCGATGATGGGGCGTAAGTGTGCGCCTCCAGCGTAGACTATGCTGAGCGCGTCCATTATCGTAGCGTCTCCTATGCCCAGCCTCAGCTTCCCCTCTACAAACCTCACAATATACTTGGCTTCCTCCGGGTTAGCATCGGATAACAGTCCGGCTAAAAGCCTTATCTTCAAGTCTTTACTGCCCTCACCCTGTGCCAGCGCAATCCTGGTTAGAACCTCGTAAACCTTGTTTACCGTAAGCTCCTGCCTTTTCTCAGCAAAAGCGAAGAGCGTCACTCCCTTGCTTTTCTCTAATGAACGAGTCTTCAATGCTTCAACCGCTAAGCCCGCATCTCCTTTGGATATTAAAATCTCCTCTGCAACCTTCTCAGAGGAATTAGTTGATAAGGATATTGCTTTTATCAATAATTTTTCAGCAATCCCGAGCTCGGGTAATCCTTTCCAGTCAGGCCACAGCCTAGCTTGTATCAAGTAGACGACTTTATCTATGACATCTGGAGGAGTCTGCTTAAACAAGTTCACCAGGATTGCCGTTAACTGTGTTCTTGCCGTCGTTGTCTCCAGCTTTTTGAAGAAATCAACAATAACCCTAAAAGGCAAGTCTCGTTGAACTTGGGACATGACGTTTACGCCACAATTATTATTATCTAAACGACAGTTTTATACTTGGTGATAGTGATCAAATCTGTTAAGGTAATTTTGTCTCATGAATCATAATACTGAAGGCTAGACTTTAATGTAAAATCCTTGCTTTTCAGACTGGCAACAACTCACTGCCTTGAGAAATAAGTCGTCATGAAACCTCCTAGAATACCCTACGCGTCCTCAACGTGGGTAACGGGTGCGAAAAGGTAAGTGTTAACGAGTGGCGGGTTAAATATTAAACCCTGTTTTGACTTAATTGTACTGCGGTGATGATAACCCGGCAATTACGAGCTGGTAAGCTGTGATTGATCAGTGTTACGCTGAAAGCATAAGAGGGAGGTGTTCTTGAAACCCATTCATATGATCGCGCTACTTATGTGTTTAGCATCGGCTCTAACGGGTGTAGGAGAACATGTTTCAAAGGAGCCTTTTACTTACAAGCTAAGTTTACTGGCCGTCGACAATGAGAGAAGAGGGCGAATAGTTGACGTTTACATAACGGTTTCAACGCCTGGAAGAGGAGTTATAACAGTAATCCCTTCAAACGCGTTCTCACAGGACACTCTCTTATCTTTTAAACTAGCCCTAATATACGCTTCTCTCTTAACCGGTAAAGACTATAAGCGGCTCGACTACACTATTTCAGTACAAGGATTAGCTCAGGTTGAAGGCACGAGCGCGACCCTACTCTTCACAGTTTTCGCTATATCGTTACTGAGGAATGAATCTTTTGATTCGTTAAAATCGGCTACTGGAATAATCGGTCCCGGCGGGATCGTAGGTAGGGTGGGTGGTGTTGCCCAGAAGGTTGAAGCCGCTAAATCCTATGGGCTAGAACTTGTTACGGGTCCATTTTCATCAAACATTTCAGACGAGATTTATCAACCTGTCCTGACAGTGTTTCAAGCTTATGAGAAGTTTTCCCAAAAAAGTTTGTTCCCTGAGCTAAACTATGAATACCTGTATGCTCCTTCTCTAAGCTCATACTTTAAAGAAGTTTGGATGAATTTCTACAACAAAACCAATCAGATCATCGCATCGTTGAATAATTCAATGTGGACGGATTCCTTCCTCGAAAAGTCGCTGAACTTATTAAGCCTCTCCACGAATTATGCTGAGGTAAAGCATTACTATACCGCCTCGTCAATCGCCTTCCAGGCTTACTACTATGGATATTCCAGCCTTTTGAATTACTCCTACCATACATCTCTTCCCGAGTTTGAGAACAATATTTCAGCCATTAGGAATAAGGTGAGAGAAGCAAGGCTTTTTATCGAGCGGCAGAGCCGGCTCGAAACGTGCTACAACCCTTTGATCATTGACCTTTATGTGAATGCTTTGAAGAGAATAGAAGAATCCGAGGAAGCCGTCAAAGCCGCTGATGAAAGCATAGAGCTGATTTATAAAATAGGGAACTACTCGTACTCGATAGCCCGGGCCGAAACAAGCTTAGCATGGGTTAACGCTAGTAATGCCTACGAGAGGCGTAATTGCATAGCCGTTTCATTACTTAACACCTACTTGACTAGGATGCGGGAGCTTCTATCGACAAGCATCTCGTACTATACCGTGAATGTCTTACCTGTACGGTTTTGAACCCATACCTTCCACGGGGAACACCTTCCTTGACCTTATATACTCTTTTAAAGCCTTGGAGAAAATGGCTGAACAATTATACGCTAATCCAGCTTTAATCAAAAATGAAATCTTCCCAGTCCTGGGAGGCCCAGGCATTAAAGAATTTCTCCTCAACTCCTTGAAATCGCTCAGCATCTACGTAATGAATAAGCTTGGTCTCGTCATACCTTCATCAATAACCATGATCGAATTCTTGACCGATGCTTCCAGCATGGATTATGTAACGGAGTCTCTCATCATCCAGATTATGACCCTGCACGCCTACATATATGGTTTCCTAGTATTTACCCTGAGCGAACCGGTTGAACACGGCCCGACCTATTTATTCGACCCCATCATTGTTCCAAACTCCCTAATACCATTCCTCGTAATCTTATGCACGGCGGGGTTCTCCCTCGTAATTCTAAGCTTAAATAGGGAAGGTTAAGGCCGAGTAAAGGTTTTATCCAGCTCCTCTACAACAGGTTTCACAACCTTTGTAAAGTCTTCCAGAAGAATAGTCCTAAGCCTGGGATTATAGAGAGCTGCCGCTGGGTGAAACGTTGGAATCGATATGGTTTTAACCCCGTATACATTGATCTCGAAAATTTTCCCATGATCCCTCATCATTCCATGCCATTCAACCCCTGATAAACCATAAATCGTTTCCGTAGCAGTATTTCCCAGGAGGATTAAAACCCTAGGTTTTATCAATCTTAATTGACGGCCCAGGTATCCCAGACACTGAGATATTTCACCTCTTCTAGGCTTCCGATTGCCGGGAGGTCTACATTTCACTATATTTGTAATGAAAACCTCCTCTCTTTTAAGCCCGGAGTTTTCAAGTAAAGTATTTAAAAGCCTTCCAGCAGGGCCAACAAAGGGGCTACCCACTTCGTCTTCTTTCCTCCCGGGGGCTTCTCCGATTAATACAACTTTTGCAGTTAAAGAACCTTCGCCGGGGACGGTGTTAATCCTGTTTTCATGCAGCCTGCATTTTTTACAATTTCGTATCTCGTAAATAATCTCCAACCATTCACTGTTTAAAGACACGGTATTNGCACCACTTATGAATTTAATCCTGTTGTGGTATATGATAATTATCGACATCCCGGCAACATCTATGGATGAGGATAATGAATTATGTTAGCTGCGCCGAGGGAAGCGAGCACAAGATTTTAGTTCGCAAAGGATTTGATCCGCTCTGTAGAAAACTAGCAGGGATAAAGCACCCAGTAGGGCCTAACTGTGTTGAAATAATAGCGCGCCTGCCTCTCAGGATCAAGCTGGCAATATTATTGAACTCCCTTAAAAAGCTTGAGAGGCCTAGGTTAAAAATACCTATTGGGATCATTACGAGCTGGAAGGACGATATTGACCTAGGAGGACATGGTTGTGAAAAATTAGAGGCTACGCTAAACCCTGAGGACGCTAGTGAGATTATAAGAAGCCTTCTCCCATTAATAGTAGCCCTCCCACTCATCGAACCCCTAAGAGTTTTGAAATTTATCATCGTCGGTGCCGCAGGAAGCATTGTAAACTTAACTGTAGCACAGTTGATCTTCCACCAGCTCACAGGTATTGGAGTTGCAGACTTAGTTAAGAACCCTATTTCATCGTTTGCGGGCTTTGAATCAAGCGTACTGTTCAATTTCATCCTGCACGAGAGATGGACTTTCGCGGATGCAAGCATAGACCGGAGATTCAAAAACGTTATTGCTCGGCTTGTAAAGTATCATGGAGCGAGCATCGCAAGTTTCTCATCCCAAATCCTCTTAGCCACAACCCTCCCCATTCTCTTGGGTATGGTTTTTTGGCTAGCCCAGCTGACAGGGATCATTGCAGGTTTCGCCCTAAGCTTTATATTAGGCTACATGTATACGTGGAGTAGAAGCAGGCTGTAAGGTGTTTAACATGGGGCTGAAACATGGAAAGTACGTTTACGTTGACAGGCTAGATGGTTCTTACGTAAAAGTGAGAGCGTTAAATATCAGGTTCCATAAGAAAACCGAGGAGAAAATTGATGTTACAAATCCAACAAGATATATTGTAACCGGAACCGTGGTGTCAAAGCCTCCAGCAAGAGCCGTTGTGATAAGCATTGAAGCTTTGCCTGAGGAAGTAAGAAACCTGGTGAGAAGCGTTTAGTTAGCGCCTTAAACTGTCCTGCATCGCAAGCTTGCTTGTTTTAAGATTAATCCAGCTTCCCCACCACTGCCACAACCTCTTTATCACTCAGGTCCACTATAGCATAGTATCCTTTCATCAAAGGACCTGGATGTATTATGGTTGTTCCACCATACTTCAACACGCCACTATGCTCGTGAACATGACCTGTAATCCATGCAAGAGGAGCGCGTTCTCGTAGGTAGTTGTAGAATGAAATTGAACCTATGTTCGACCCATGGGCCTCATCGAAGAACTGAAATATAGGAGTATGGGTAACCATCACTAGTTTTTCACAAACCTGGCTGTTCCCAGTGGGAAGCATCGATTTAAGCTCGTCCTCGCTCCATTCGATCAAAGTATTGAAAGGAGATATGTTTCCTCCACCTATCCCGTAGACATAGTTGCTTCCTAGCCGGATAAATCTACGATGTAGATTTATAATGTCTTTTTCACCATCCCAAGTAAGAAGCCTGGGGCTGTCGCAATTCCCTGGGACAAAGTAGACAGGGCGACCGGTAAAGTCTCTCATTGTTCTTAAAACTTTAACTCCGTGTTCAAAGGGCTTGAAATAAGTTAAATCCCCGGCTACTATTGTTGCGTCTATCTCGTTTTTTAAGGAACTAGCAATCTTTTGAAAATTTGAAACCTTGTCGTGAACATCGCTCACAACAAGCAACTGCAAACAACCCCACCACTTTTAATCATATAATCCCCGATACATATCAAGATATCGTTAAGAGTGATATCATGGTGGTTAAGTATAGCGTTAACTCCGGTGTTATCGAAATAAATGGGAAGGTTTTCATGACCCCCCAGGCCTCTGTCAAATCTGCTGGTCCGGTTACGGGTTTTGTATCGCCCCAAAGACTCATCATCGAAGGAGTCTTACCCGAAAACTTTAAAACTGTTGAGGAGGCTGGTGCTCTAACCATCGAGGGAGCCAGCGTCAACTTCGAAGGTAAAACAATCATTGAGAAATTAAACGTTGAAGTGGAGAAATTAAGCGGATATTCTAAACCGTTGATCCTCTACATTGGGGGCGAGAAAAAGCTTGAAATAAGAGTGAACAACAAGTACGTATTCCATACTCTCGAAGCTTCTTTCAGTATTGAAAAAGCCCAGTACGTCTTAAATCTCTTAGCCGCACCTATCAAGATGGTTTGGATATATGTCGTGGAAGGAAACATCGTCTTGACAAGCAACGTCTTGAAGACAACAATTATTGTTATATGAACCCGGGACAAACTACGGGTAGCCCAGTTCCCTAACAGGGTTATCGTTCCATGGAAGACTGGGAATCGGTGGAAACCTTCTCTTGTGCCTTGACGAAATATGCATTTTTAAAACTTTCTCGACAGCTGCCAACGGGACGCCCGTAGCTGCCGCAACCTTGTCTGGCGGTAACTTCTTATCAAATAATCCGTATAGTATCATATCTATCTCTTCATAACTCAGACCTATCTCCTCCTCAGCCAAATGACCCCTCCATAACCTAGGTGAACTCGGTTTTTCAATTATTCTTTTCGGTAAGCCTAGGTGTCTACCAAGCATTCTTACCTGGGTCTTAAACAGGCATCCCAGGGGAAGGATGTCAGCTCCTCCGTCCCCGTACTTTGTGTAATATCCGATCAAGAGCTCCGACCTATCGCCTGTGCCCGCAACAATTCCATTGTAACGATTAGCGTAGTAGTACATTATAGCCATCCTTACTCTCGCACGTAGATTACCAATATCAAGCTTATTGTTAATGTCGAAGCCTGGTATTATTGAGAAAGAATCAATTATTCTATCTATCTCAATGACATAGTGGCGTACACCATATTTTTCAGTCAGTGAAACAGCGTCGTCCACGTCTTCTTTGGGAGTAACCCTCGTATCTGGGAGTATCAAAGCAACAATTCTGTCTTTATCCACCGACTCGGCTAACACGGTGAAAAGCGTCGAGGAATCAATACCCCCGCTCAAGCCGATAATAATACTCCTTGCTCCCGTGGTTTCGAGATAATTCTTCACGAAATCCTTAATCACTGCTAGAGCTTTTTCATAGTCTATTTCAACCACATCCTTTACAGTGATCACGATAATCCCACCCTCACCATGTACTGGTTACTCACCCGCTATTTTCCGGATTCACTTATCTCTTTAGACACTCATTCATGTATTCTTGAGACAGGTCTCTCTTATAAATGTCTCCCTTAGGCGTCTTCTCCTTGAAAACCCTACCCTCGTAGTAGTATAACCTTGTGGATGCGTCAAGCCAGCAGTCAGGTCTCAAGCCAGCTTTCACGCATGTTTCTGAAAGAAATTCTTCACTCTCCCAACAATACTCAACCGGGACAACGGGTAGTAACGTTCCTTTGTAGAATCCTTTTTCAACCACGAGCCCATGTTTCCCCACCGTTATTAATCTTGGCAGTAGCTTCCTATTAGAAACTATGATAGGTGTGGGAGTGGATAGGACTGTCACCTCGACCAAAATCTTATCTAATTCCCAGGCGGCAACCGGAGGGAACCTAGGATCTCCGGTTGCCGCTTCGATTGCAGAATATATTGTTGACTCCACCAAGCTGTATACCGGTGTTAGAAAGCCAATGCAACCTCTTAAGCTAGTGAGTTTTTCCCCTAGGTATGTCTCAATAGTTGTAAACGTCATTCCGGGTCTTTTGAATTTCTCCGGTGCGTCAGGGGGCGGCCTTAATGTTTCGCCGTCAACAACTATTTTTTCAATCGCCTTCCTAGCAAGCTTTACGAGGAACACTCCCTCATCGAAAGATATCTCGCTAGGGTGAACCGGTAGCATCGACTATCCCCTTTTTAATATTCACCCGGTTCTCTTCTAATATCCTTCTCGCTGTTTCAAGAACCTTCTCGATCATTCTCCAATGACGCCCTATCCAGTAGACTTTTCCGCATCTGGGGCATTCCCAGAAGTCCTCGTGAAGTCTGTAAACCTTCTCGGGAACCCTGTCTTTAACATTTTGTCTGCTAACTTTTCTCAGAGGGGTATTGTCCTCGGGACATCTGGTATTGTTAAAATCAACACTTAGCTTAATGCCTGTGTTTAGGGCTATAAACGATAAACGCTCCTCGAGCTCATCCATCCAGAGGTATATGCTTTTCAAGCCCTTGTTTAAGGCACGGCGGTGAAGCCCTCTATCTCTTGTCACAATGTATCTATTCTCCTCCTCTGCTATTTGAAGGATCTTCCAGTCCTCAAAATCCTTGTGATACAAAGTGTCGTAACCTAGTATTCTAAGCCACCGGGAGAGAGACCCGAGCATGTTGTCTACTATGAATTTAACGTCATTGTTATCCAATTTGCCTTCCCGAGAGTAAGCTTATTGCAAGATAGTTTATTAACTCCGACTCGGTAACCACGCCTTCTAAGCCTCTACCCCCTATTACTACTGCTCCCTTAGTGTTTGATTCATATATTGATTTAGCCGCTTCACCAATGGAGGAGTCCACTTTGATTTCTAACCAATTCTTAATCATGTAGTCCTGGGCGATTAACTGGTTGATCCTCTCCTTTCTAAATCTCTCCGGTACATTTTTTATGAAAGTTGCGAAGGCGTAAGCAACCTCCTTAACCGTTAAATACCCTCGGGGCTCTCCAGACTCGTTAACCACGATAACGAAGCTTTTATCGGTACCTAGAATCTTCTGCCTAACATCTAGGAGTGAGTCAGAAGTGCGGGCCTTCAGTGGATGATTATCCATAACACTCCTAACCGGCGTAGGATCGTTGAACAATAGCTTCAGAAGGGATTTTCTAATAACAGCTCCATGTAGCGTCTCATCCTCTATTGGTATAATGCCATATCCTCTGGAACTCATGGTTTTAACAAGCGAGACGATATCCGTGTTTAAATAGGCTTTATACGGGTTTTCCGTCATGAATCCTGAAATCCTTAGCCTTCCGAGAGATGATCTCCTCAATCTCTCCGAGACAATCTTCACCAGGATGTCTCTCGAAGTCACCACGCCACACAACCTCTTGCTACCATTAGTCGTGTACCCCGCTACTAGTGCCTTATCGAAACCGGTCTTCTCTAATTGCCTCGCAAATTCCGCGAGTGAGTCATTCTTATCGATGACAGGTATTTCAAGAGAGATGAAATCCTTGATCGTCATGATCACGACCTCTTAGTAGATGTTGATAGAGCGTATAAAACATCTCTCTCCGTCACTATTCCTTTCAAAATCCCTTCTTCATCAGTAACCAACACCGAGCTCACATTTCTAGATAACATTTCGTAAGCCGCTTTCGCGAGATCCTCATCCTCTCTCACAGTCACCAAGTTCTCGCTCATGATTTCCTCCGCAGGTATGGATAATGCTTCGAGAATATTGCCGGTTATTGCCCTCTTAAAGGCTTCATGGGACCCGAAATATCTCACTACGTCAACAGCTGTCAGCATTCCAACAACAACCTCTCCATCGACTACCGGTAATCTCCTAAATCCCTGTGTAATCATTTCCTCCATTGCTTTTTTCAAACTAGATTTACGATTAATCACGGCAACCGGAGTAGACATGACATCTTTTACAATAAGCCCCGTGGAAACCACGCCTGATAGATAGACCACCATGTCATGTTCCGTGACGATTCCTTCGAGACCTCCCTCCTTGTTTGCGACGAGAACCACGCCTGACCCTGTTACAGCCATTGCTTGGAGGACATCGATTATCTTGGAAGTATCCGGGACTTGAACTATTCTACGAGTCATTATGGTCTCCACAACCTCTCTCTCCAGAGCACTGTAAAGGTTAAGCCCGTACCTCTTCTCTACAATGTTGAATAACGAGCCTCCTCCCAAGTAATCAACTATGTTTGAAGCATGCAGAATACCTAGTGGACGATTCCCGGCCGTCACAACGAGAGACCGGAAGCTACGAGACATTTCTTCAACGGCTTTCATAATGGTTGCCGATGGACTTATCACTTTTACTTCTCGCTTCAACACGAGTTGAAGCTCTGAAGGGGCTTTATAAATATGATCACTAAAATTTGGCGTCCCGTCGCTTCTCAACCACCTATAATGATCAATTCTGCGAGAAATGGGTTTTCGCGAAGAGTGGTTCATTAGGCTCACGATACAATATTATATCTTTAAAGCAATATTAATTTTAGCAAGTTGACATGAAACCCAGCTCTCCGTTTTCATTACAAGGAGATTTTCTCAGGCGCGACCTGCCCGTAGTTAACGCTTATGTATTGAATATGACTTCCACGTATTATCAGCTTACCGTACCTAGCAACCGGTTTCCCATCCTTCGAGTATTCAGTGCAGTTGCTCATAACCACATTCATAGTGTTGTCTATTAGATCCAGGTTTCCAACATACTCGTAGCCGCCCTTTATCTTGACCAGGACAATTTGTCCTTCAGAGCTCTTTAATATTTTAAACGGGCTCTGCGGTTTAGTTAGCCTGGCAGCCATATTAAACACCTTCTCTTAAACTCTCTTAACCTCTATTTGAACTATTTAAAGATATCTTTTTCGGAGAACGTAAACCTCATCTATCATCATGCCAACGTACTCGAAGCGATGGTCAAACGCTTTCGGCGCTGGGGAAGCCGTTTTTGAATGCTTAGTGACTACAACACTGTTTCTCGCAGCTCTTCTCAGCTCGTTAACGGCTTCAATGGGGTTTTCAAGATTATCCCAGACCGTTACCATGACTGCATCATCTACTGATCCATCCGTAATGGGGAGGCTTTCAGCGTATGATACGAGGAAAATTATATGGGGATCCCCGGGGTTTTTCGAAACAGCCTTACGAATCATTCCTTCACTTGGATCAATGCACAAGTATCTCAGAGGTGATTGCTTAAACGTGTTCTTCAAGAACTCGTAGAGAAGACCAGTACCGCATCCTACGTCTGCTATATCGCGGCCAAGCGTTACACCTGATTTATTGAAGATGAAGTCGTATTTCAAGAACTGTTCCTCACCATATAATTCATCGTAAGAATCGCACGTCACGTCGTACTTGGTGACCACGCCGGGTTCCAAGCTAATCCCTCCCCTTCTCATTCATGTATTCGAAAAGAGTTGAGTTCGGTTTTTTCTTGCTTGATTGGCTTAATAGTCTCAGCTTCCTTAAGTCTATTTCCTTAAATTCTAGCTTTAGTTTCGCGAGAAGCTCCAACGCTCCAGGCGTGAATGACGGTGCGAGCAAAATCCCCCTGACATTGTTTTCCACCCCGCTCCTATAATTCTCCACATAGTTGTATAGTTGAAGAACTGCCTCACGATCCCCCATCACTCTTTTAATCTCTACTAGGACATGGTTGTTATTTGAATCCAATCCGTAAATATCTACAGCGCCCTGCCCTATCCGTTTCTCTTTCTCCAACATTTTAAACCCCGGTTCCAACAGGTCTGGATTTTCAAATATGATATCCCTTATCTCGGACTCGCTTAGATACATCACGAACTCTGCGCTATCGTGGAAAACGCCTTCAATGATGGTAAAAATCTTAGTGAAAAGTATCCTGAGATATTCGCAAGGACGGTTTCTAGCCGCCAACAGGGATAGCCCTTCCCCACTCCTTAGCCATACTTCAATAGTTGTTGTGGAGGGCTGCCAGTTAACAGGAGAATACCCCTTGGGTCTGTGTACGAGTACGGCTCCATCTTGTTTTATGATAACTATCCTCTCTCCCAATCCTAATTTAGAGGCGCTTCTCCCTTCATAGTCAATATAACACTCGCCAATAATGATTAATAGATGATTTCTCATTAAACCCTCTTTAATCGTCTTCAAAGCCGATTCTAGATCAGGATTCTCTAGAATCCTATAAGCCATCATCTGCTACCACTTATTGATTAACTAAACTCATTAAATATTAACAGTGCATGTAAATATTTTACCAGGCAAAACCACGTTAAAAAGGGAGAGTTTTTCATGCCCACCAAACCAGTAATAGTGATTGAACACTTAGAGCCCGAAATCAGTCCGTGGTTACTACTGGAGTATAGGCATTGCTCTAAGATCTATGGGAAAGATTTTCTATTCATCACAAACCTTCCAACTAAATACCACAAATTGCTAGGAAAGTACGCTAACGTACTTGAGAAGAGCGTCAAGGCCTTGATTTCGGAGAACGTGTTGGAGAAGGAGGCAACCATTATTCTCGACCCTAGAAGCTCGGTTAAACTCGATTTTAGCACTTTAAACAGTGCTAAATACGTTATAGTTGGGGGGATACTAGGGGAACATCCACCTAAAGGTCGAACCTACGAATTAATAACCAAGGAGTTGAAAGGTGTGAAATCGTTTAACATTGGTGATGGACAGTTTAGCATTGATGGAACCGTCTACTATATCAACCATTTATTGAACAATAAAACCGATGAAGGCTTATCGTTTGTAGACGGCGTCACTATTGAATACTTTGAACCAGTTTATTTTAGCGTTAACCTTCCGTTCAGATATCCCCTTGAAAATGGCGAACCGGTTATCGCTCCGGGGTTGAAGTACTATTTACAGTATAGGAGGCTCCCCGAGGAAGTGTGGAGAGAAATCAATGATCCTTAGCTACACCCTCACAAAATGGGGATGAGCTCGTTCAACATGTAAGTTGTTAGGAGCCAGGAGGCGTAGTAGGTTAATAACCCTCTGAGGTATAGATTGAACGCCTTAAAGGGTTTGTAAAACCTGTGTGTTAATATAATAGTGACCCCGTATAAAAATGCCGCACCAGTCCACGCAAACATGTTTAAACTCCTCAGTGAAACAATTCTCAATAATCCGAGCAGGTAGACCAGTAACCCATATGAAATCCCCGAGACAAGTCTGAGCAAAACAATCTTATCCTCCGCGCTTAAAACCATGGCTCATCCTCTTCAAGAGATTAATTAGAGGAAAAGTTTTTATAATAAACGCTGGTGCTTGATATTGCTTAAAAAATCCATGGACATCTTGGATGTTTACGCCTGGATATCCGCCAGTAAAGACAAGCTACTGGAGTGTTTCGTAGACAACGCTTACTTCTCTAAAAGTAAGTGGATGTTGAAGCTGAGATGTAAAAATACGGGAACACCCTATCTTATCGTACAACCCGGTGCAAGAATAAACTTATCACATACAGAGCCATCGTCGAAAACTATTGATAATTTCACAAGACTCCTTAGAAGCAGGCTAAGGGATTCCAGGATCATCGAAGTGACCATGCCTAGATGGGAGAGAATTATCGAATTCGAGGTTGAGAAACATGGAGAGAAAACCAGGAACATTGTTGAACTCCTCCCAAGGGGGCTATGGGTTGTGACCGACCCTGACTATAAGATTATCTACGCAAACAAGCTTGCTGAATATAGAGATAGGGAGATAAAGCCCAGGCTACCATATATGCCTCCTCCTTCTAAGGGGGTATCCCCCAGCGATAATTCGCTCGCGGCGTCACTAATACAGGGCAAAGACCTGGTGAGAGCGCTTGTGTTCAACTGGGGATTGCCAGGACATATCGCAGAGGAGATAATCTACCGTGGAGGATTATTTTCACGGAAAAACGACAACCCTAAAACCCTGGCCTCAAGCGATGTGGAAGCATTAATAAGTAGCTACAAACAACTCGCTAATGAAGCAAGTAGGGGAAAAGGATATCTCGTCCTACAAGAAGAAAATCCCCAATTATTTACAGCATACTACCCAGTATTGTTTAAAGAGGAATATGGTTTCGAGGTAAAGGAGCTAGAATCAATTGATGAAGCAATAGATATCTACTTCACCCGATTAGAGTTGTCCCTGGAGCTAGCGGAGAAGCAAAGCNAGATGAAGGCAAAATTAGATAGCTTAAACGAGAGGATTCAAAGACAGAAAGAAATAATCTCTAACTATCAACGCCAATTAGATGAGATAAGCAACACGCTCTCCTCAATATATATTTACTTCACAGACATTTCAAGCGCTCTAGATTGCGCGAGGAAAACAAGAGAGGAACAAGGGTGGGAGTACATTGTTAAGAATTGCCCGGGAATAATCAATATCCACAAGGATAAGGGAGAAGNAGAGCTCTCNGTGGGTGGAAGAACAATTACATTGTCTATTAGAATACCTCTTGAAAAACAAATAATAGAGTTGGAAAAAATCAAGGGAGAGGTAAAGAGAAAANTAGACACGGCTTTAAACTCTTTAAAAGAAATTGAAAAAGAGTATGACGCTACTAAGATGGAGCTGGACAAGTTGTCAGCTTCAAAAATGATCTCAGTCAAACCTAGATCATGGTATGAAAAATTCCACTGGCTTTTCACAAGGAATGGCTTCCTAGTAGTAGGTGGACGGGATGCGTCTCAAAACGAAGCAATAGTGAAGAAGTATTTGCGGGATAAGGACATCTTCCTCCATGCAGAAATTCATGGAGGCTCCGNGGCAGTTCTATTGACAAACGGTAANGAACCCTCNCNATNAGATATTGAGGATGCNGCTTTAATNCCAGCTTGCTACTCGANGGCTTGGAAAACCGGGATGGGGTTTATAGAGGTATTCTGGACGATGGGTTCAAGCGTTTCGCTTTCACCTCCTTCTGGCGAATATCTTCNGAAAGGAGCTATAATGGTTTACGGGAAAAAGAATTATTTGAAAACACCTTTAAGGCTTGGTCTGGGGCTGGATGTCGTCTGCGATGAAATCTATGGAACCTATTACAGGATTTTTATATCGCCGCCGGAGATCGTGAAGGATAAGTCCATAGCATACGCGATTCTTGAGCCAGGGGATGAGGCCGTTCAAGAAGTTGCGAACGAAATAGCCAGTTACTTCACCAAAACACTTAAAGACCTGCACGGGTTCTCCGTTTCCATATCACCTGCAGAGATAACTGGTTTTTTACCAGGAAAATCCGTTATCAGGCTCATTCGAAGAGGAGATAAACGGGTTGAATGCAAAGAATAATTTAAAATTTGCGGTGCTATAACCTTTTATTGATTCTAAATAGCATCAGGCTGGGTGACACGGTATGGAGAGAAACATAGAAGTGGAGTTATTGAAAATGCAGAGCGTCAAAGCGATGAAGGTTGAATTAGTCGAGAGAAAGGGGCTGGGCCACCCGGACTATATCGCTGACTCCGCGAG
>ConS_8084CDRAFT_1000015_pt1 | contig 21363 bp, 26 predicted proteins | sample ConSprmetagenome_FD_10661 | JGI IMG/M metagenome (IMG submission 10661) | reverse complement strand
ATCATCGGATACGGGTTCAATGAGACGCACGTGGGCTTTAACATTACTGTCAACGGGAATATCCCGCTTCCATCATCCAGTGTTTACTGGTATGGAGTATTAATAGACAGCGACAATAATCCTTTAACAGGCCTCGTCTACTGGGTACGCATAGACGAGGATAACTGGACATTCATAGGCGTGGATTACCTCCTGGAGGCATGGATTGATATTACTACCGAGTCAACTCCGGATGTTGTGCTCTTACAATACGCAGGCAATGGTACAAGCTGGGAGTGGAGCGAGGTGAGTGACGCAGAAGTATCAGCTAGCGTTTACGGGAAAAACGTAGCCAATGACACGATAGAGCTGGTGGTTGGCAAGGAACATTTGACACCGCTTAGCGGGGAGATAAGCTTCACGGTCTATGTAAGCAAATCTCCTGAGGGAACATGCGACACATTTATAGTAGCACCGGGGGGCGAGGGTCCCGTGCCCATACCCGAGCCCGCCGTACTGGTAGCTACATCCGTAGTGATAGTTTCAGCGTTATTCTTGTTACTTATCAAGGATAATCTGTAGCTTCTAAGCTCCCGGTGCCTGGGCATGTGTCCAAGCCTGTCAAAACCCAAAATATAAACAGCTACCTTATCAGCACCACTTCGTCCAACCCTCTTAGAGGGTTCTCAAGGATTGCAGTCAATCCTGCTTACCTGCATCCCGGAGCAAGAACCTTAATACTGCACGGAGGCTCACAAACCCTTGCCACCGGCTATTTGCCGCTTAGCTCTGGGTTTCAGCACGATGCACCTATCAATGAGGAATCAGTAGAATAGTTTGAAAACATCGCTCACCGACTATGCTCTGCCGGCCCCAAGGGCAGGAGTGTGCGCGTGCTTGGAGGAGTTTTTAGAGAGGGTTTAAACAATCTTATGCGTAAACCCGGGTTTGAACTGGGGGATTCTCTCTCATTAGATCAACAAGCATATTGTCAAATATTTTAAGGGTTTGGGGAGATATTAAGCAATAGTCTAACCTATATGATTGGGGTGGCTTCTACGCCTGAATCTCGTGAGTATTTGGAGATCGAGAAGTATCTTTACTATCCTGAAACCGAGGAGCGAAGGCTTTACAACGTGGGCTTCCTCAAGATAATGGCGGTCCTCCTCGTCATTGCAAGCGTTGTGGGCGTTTTCGCTGCGGCCCTTTACGCGCCGATCCCGGTTGTAAGGATTAGTGATGTCCAGGGCAACGTGTTGATGAACTATGCCACTTTCTACGTTGAGGGGGTTGTCGTGGAACCTCCACGGGTGGACTACTCCGGGGGGAAGCTAAGGATTACGCTCACGGTTAACGACAACTCAACACCCGTGAGCCTTCCAGTCTATGCTTACGACCCGCTCGCGTCCGAGATGATTAAGGCTAGGAAAATACCTTTCATAGGGGACAGGGTGAGGCTTCTTGTCCAGCTGAGGGTGAGGGAGGATTTCGCCTACGCCTATCTTCAGGATTTAAGGGGGATTGAAATACTCGAGAGGCCTGAGAGAGGTGATGGAGGGGTTTACGTTGACTCGCTGGAAGGTGTTGCCGAGTACTCGTATGTTTGTGTAAAGGGCTTGGTTAAAAGCCCGCGTAATGTTTCAGCAGGATTATTGTTCGATGTTACAACCTCCAGGGGTGCTGTAACAGTGTTGATACCAACTATAGTAAACCATGTCTACGGGGGCGATGTTGCACCGGTCATCTCAACTATTTCTGCGGGAGGAGTGCCCGTGGACGTCTGCGGCGTGGTCTACTACTACAGAGGTACTTCGCCAGAGATCGTTGTCCGCGAGCTCGAAGACATCAGCGTGGGAGTAATATCCGCGGCTGAAACAGTAGGCTTCGGCGACCTGGTGTTCAACACAGCCTTATACGAGGGGCAGACGGTTAAGACGCAGGCAAGGTTCCTCGGAGTCTACTGCGAGGCTTTCGACGACCCGTGCAGGCTCGTCTTCGAGGATGTTGAGGGCCAGGGCATTACAGGAGACATAATGATGCCCAGGACGCTGATGGCGGCCGTCATAGACCCGTGGACAGTGGGCTCCGGCACGGTGTTCAACTTAACGGTCAACGTTGTCAACTCAACATACATTGTCGCTTACAGTGCAGACCCGGTTGAGGTTGAACCACCGATTGAAACCAGCAGTGTTGAGGAAGCCCTCTCGCAGGAGAGGGGCAGGATTATCGTGCTGAAAAACGTGTCTGTGCTGTCTTCAAGCGTGACGCGCGGTGGTAGCTGGAGGATTTACGTTACCGATCCATCGGGCTTCAACATACTGGTGTTCGTGCCCTCCACGGTGGCTAAGTCGATGGGGTTTGATATCCCGTCCCAGGGTAGCTACATCTCGGTAGCAGGCTACAGGCACGTCTACGGGAGAACGGACGAGATCGTTGTCTACACTGTGAACGGGGTTGTCGTCGAGACGGCCCCGCCACCTCCGTCCCCAGCCTTCCTCGAGATAGACATAAAGAGCGTGCCAGGCTATGTCGGCCGCAACGTCTCGTTTACAGGACTCTTCTACGCGATACGCTACGACAGAGGAACATATTATGTAGAAGTCAGGTCGAGCGATGAAGAATTCGCTGTGAACATATCCATGAAATGGGAGCAACTGACATCTTTCCTGGATCCAGCCCTGGTGGGATGGAAATCGCTCATCAGGATCAACGGCACCGTGAGATCGGCCAACCTGGTTGAGTACGTGCACGGCGAAGTGGTTCAGCTCAGGGATCCGTTGAAAGTAACTGTCCAGGAAGCGCTGGGGCTACCTCTAGGCAGGCCTCTTGTAGTGCTCAACGCTACCGTGGTCAGCTCAAGGGTTCTCTCAAATGGTAGCTGGGAGATCAATATAACGGATTCCACGGGCGCGACCATAATAGTGTTCATACGTTCAGAAATAGTCGGGGAGCTCGGCATGGCCTCTCCACCTCCTAGTGGGGCAGTAGTCAGGGTGGCAGGGTTCAGGGATGTCTTCCGTGGTAAACAAGAGATTGAGGTCGTCTCCAAGAACGGTTTCACAATTCTCGGGTAGGTGGAGGATCGTGGAGGCTTTAATCAACCCTGTTGAAGTATTGGCGTGGGGTTTAACAGGCACTCTCATGGGCCTGATGCTCTCGTGGATTCCGGGGCTACACATCTTCAACCTCCTAGTCCTGGTTTTCGCCCTTGCCCCGGGGTTCATAACCTCAAACATCTACGCCCTGCCATACTTCGCCCTCGGCGCCGTGGTAGGGTTCTCCTTCGCCAGCTCCATTGCTTCAACATACCTCAGCGTCTCAGACGAGTCAATGATGCTCATGCTCTTCCCCTCGCAGAGGTACCTGCTCGCTGGGAGAGGCCACAGGGCCGTACTGCTCTATCTCATAGGCGCGTTGACAGGGGCGGTTTTCCTCGCCGTCTTCATGGCAACCATCGGGGTTTACGCCATGCCCATCATATACAGTCTTTTCAGCCCATACTACTGGTTCATCCTCCTGGCAATAGTCGTCTTCATGTTCATGAGCGAGTACCCCAAGGAGGCTGACCACGGGAGGACGCCCAGGGAGAAGCTCTGGCTCGCATGGAGGCAGGTTCTCGGCGGGGTCCTGGTCTTCTTCGCCTCCGGCATACTGGGCTTCACAGCGTCCTACTCGGGTCTCCTAAGAATTGAGGTAGCGTACGCCAGGCTCACGCCCTTGTTCATAGGCTTCTTCGGCTTCCCATGGGTTTTAAGAAACATAATCTCCAAGAGGAGTATCCCCAGGCAGGATACGAGGGATTTCGTGGAGACCTCTCCCGGCGCAGTCATCAACGGGAGTGCCTCGGGGATAATAGGGGGAGGGATAGCTGCGTTCTTCCCCATTGTAACGGGCGGGATGGGTGCGCTGGTTGGAGGACATATGGCTAGTAGCAGGGGTGATGACGCCTTCCTGATCAGTCAGGGGGCTGCTAGGACAGTATACTATACTGGAGCACTGTTCTTCCTATTCCATCCGACCATGAGGATCACCAGGGGTGCTGTGGCTTGGCTTGTTGGAGGGGTTTACACGCCTAAGACGTGGGCGGAGTTCTACGTTGGAGCAGCCTTCATCATTTTAGCAGCGGCCCTATCCTTCGCGGTCACCCTATACTTGTCTAAAGCGGTGGCGTGGCTTCTAACCAGGGTTAGCTATATCTACATATCAGTTGCCACGCTAGCGTTCCTGGTGGGACTAGTGTTCTACTTGACGGGCCCCGTGGGGTTGGCTTTAATGCTTGCAGCGGCGAGCGTTGGCTTCGCGGCAATGGTTTTCAACACTAGGCTGAGCTACTGCCTTGGCTCCCTGATCCTCCCGGTTCTAGCGAACACTATGGGGTTCGCGGGCTTCTTCTTCGGACTGCTCGGGCTGGGTGGTTGAGGATGAGAGGGTGGACGCACTACTTGTCCGGGCTGGCCATGGCGATGTTCTTTCCGCCGCTACTCTCGGATCTTGTCAGAGGAGTCATGTGGCCTCTTCTAGCAGGGGTTTCAGCATACCTGCCGGACTTCCTGGACTTCAAGTTCAAGAAGTTCCTGTGGAAAGTGGACTATGTGGTGGACCCCGCACCAAGGGATCCGTTGAGGAAGCTATCGCCCAGGAGGATAAGGGTTAGCGAGCTCTCTGAGAGCCTGAGGTGGAGGCTGTTCCACTTGGAGGGGAGGATTGAGGAAGTGTTGGAGGAGAGGGAGGGTTATGCCAGGTTTAAGCTGGCTGATGAAACCGGGTCTGTAATCGTTGTCGCAAGAGACGGGGATTACTATAAGCTCAGGGGGATCCTAGGACAGAGCCTCAAGGATTTAGCAGGATCGGGCGGGAAGGTGAGGGTACCGGGCTACCTGGAGGTGAGCGTAGACGGCTCCACATACTGGAACGTAGCTGACGCTCCTCACCCGCAGTATATTGCGGACGCTGTTGCTAGAGCTATTGACGAGGCCTATGAGACCGGGAGAATGGTCACCGTTAAAATACATAATATAAGGATGCCCGGGGACTTCTACAGGAGGTTCCTGTTACAGTATGATTCCAGGAATAGGAGGATAATTGTTCACATGGGTCCACTGGTCTCCACGGGCGGCTTACCCCTTGAGGGGACCGAGCCCCCGGAGTATAGGAGGATGGGGGTTGCGGAGACAAAGCACGCGTTCAGGAAGGTTTACCCGAGGCCGACGGTGATAGATGCTTTCTCAGGTCCCGAGATAGGGTATGAGAGAGTAGGGGATGTGGTCGAGGAAGTGTTCATACCGTGGCACAGGGGCTTCTCCCACAGCCTTACGGCGAGCGTGGTGGTCGGCGTGATCACGGGGTTGATAACTCTGGTGCTCGGATATGCTAACTGGCCGTATCTCGCAGTAGCGTCAACGCTGGGCCACGCTATGCATGTTTTAGAGGACCAGTTGGGCTTCATGGGCTCTGTTCTCCTTCCGCCCCTGACGAAGCGGAGGATACCTGGGCTGATGCTGGGGCCGAGCAGGCAGGGCTTGATAAACTTCGCCACAAACTGGCTGATGCTCGCGCTGATAGCTTGGAACGTCAACAGGTTTATGCCTGAAGTATCCCCGGGCACGCCTAAACCCATCGAGCTCTCCAACACTATTCCCGTTACACCCGTGCTCGGGGACGCACTACTGCTCCTCCTGCTAGCACTTCCCGCGATCGCGATATATGCGTGGGGCGTGTTCGACAGGAGGAGGTTCATCGCGAAGCAGAAGGAGAGGCTTGAGGAGGAGAAGGCTAAGGAGGCTGTGGAAGAGGCTTACGAAGAGGTTGGAGGATACTAGGGAATCATATCCCGGGCCTCCCCGCAATCCATCTACAACGTTTTAAAACCCCGTCTCGGCTAATGAGTTAAAGGGGCTGTGGAGACCTCTCCACTGTTTCAAATCGTAGAGGGGTTTTCAACGAGGCTGTGGTCAATACATCCAAAATACCTCGATAGGATCGGGCTGGTAGCGCTGTGGAGGGAAGGCTTGCTCGCGAGAAGCGTCCTCCAGGGGCTTACTAAGGGATATAGGAACCACCCTCAGCTGGCGAGGTTCAAGAGGTATGAGAAGCCTCTCGACCTGGTTGACGCTTACCTTTACCAGGTTTACCTCGAGGCTTGCGGAAGAGGCTACAGGTTCAACTCTTCAAAGATCAGGATGATTGAGCTTCGCGAAGCAGTAGAGGTGACGCGCGGCCAGCTCGCGTACGAGTTCAACCACTTGCTGGGGAAGCTTGAGAAACGCGACAGGAAATGGTTCGAGAGGATTAGAGGTGTTGACCCTTGGAGTGTTGAAGCCAACCCTGTCTTCAAGATCGTGGAAGGGGGTATTGAAGAGTGGGAGAGACCGAAGAAATCTAGGGAGTAGTGCGGGCGGGGAAGATGTGGGGCATTCTTAAATACTAGTGGCGGAATAGTCTGCCTCAAGGGTGGTTAAATGTCTGGGGAGAAGGATAGGGAGAAGCGCGGGAAGCTCGTTCACGCAGTCACCACAGGTGTTTTCCTAATAGGTCTCGCAATACTGTTCTATCTGGACGCTTTCTGGCCCTGGATACTGGCTCTTGTAGGCGTATTCATAATATTGGAAGCATTGCTCAAACCGAAGTAGTGCCTAATAGGGTATCTCCCTCCAGGCTTATGCACGTTTTCTGAGGGGTTAACGTGTAAGTACTGAAGCCTCCGGCTCCTCATAATCGGCATTCCACGATAGCAGGGGCTTAGGAAGTCTTGCTCTGGGCTCATTCTAACAAGGACTTGTTGTTTTAAGCTCCAGGATTCTTTTATATATCATAGCATTTATGGTGGCTGATGTTGCGGAAAATCTGTGTCTACGGAACAGTTTACAATAATGCTCCTACGGTCGAGGAGAGCATTAAGTCGGTTTGGAGACCCGAGTATGAAATCGTGGTAGTGGATAACTACTCCACTGATGGCACATGGGAGAAACTGCTAGGGCTTAGAAAGGAGTATAATCTTAGAGCTTACAGGTACAGATGTAGCAGAGGGCTCGGCAGAAACATAGCTCTTCGCATGTGTCCAGAAAACTCCATAACAGCATACTTCGATTTAGATACAAGGTACAATTATGCATATCATAAAATAATTGAAGCGTCCCAATCCTACGGCTCTATGTCAGCCCCTGGCTTAGTGGTCGTTGAAAAAGAGTTCGCTATCAGGAGAGGTGGATGGAGAGATCTGAATATTGGAGAAGACTCGGACTTCGCAGTCAAGATATATCCTAGGGCTCACGTCCCGGTGATCATTGGCGATAACGCTAGCCCAGGGCTCCCGACTATCTGGCGAGAGAAGAGATATGCGAAAACCATATTTAAGTATGTGAAAAGAATGGCTAAAATCCATCTCGACAGTAGCATAGCTTATGGTTTAAACCCTTACAACCTTTTAATGATGGGGTCGAAGAGACTGACAATACTATCGCCTCTTCTACTACCGTATGCCAGGTTCATGAGGGCCCGCAACTACTATGATGCGCTCCCCACTTTCTCGATAGAGAACTTGGAAAGGCTGAGCCGTGTAATCCCGCCTCGTGAGGTAGGGATAGGGGAAGACTTGTTCTTCCTCAACATTGACTACTTGGCTTGTATGACAGTGAATGAGTGTTCGATCCTGGACGAGATGGTTAAAACAATCGTTTCGCCACCGATCATAAAGCTTGAAGGCTTGAGCAAAATATGCTGGAAGACATATTTCAAGTCAATAGACCATCTCTTCACGGCAATCCCGCAAGGGCTTGTTAAACGCGAGAAAATAAGTGTGGTGACATAGTGTGAAAACAACAATCTTCCACCCGCTTCTAGAAGTGGGAGGCGGGGCTGAGAAGCTCGCGCTCGAGATGCATAGAGCTCTTCTCGAACTGGGCTACGAGTCAAGGCTGATCACATTCGTTGTTGACGAGGAAAGGCTTGAAAAAACTGTTGAACTATTAGCCCCGGGGTTTAAACCCGTACTAGATGTTTACGAATTACCATTGTCCAGTGAGTTATTGGATACCCTAATGCTAGGTTTAACTCGTGGTAGGCTGGTGAGGTTAAGAAGGGCTTCGCTAATTAAAACCCTGCTCAACCGTGTTAGGAGGAGCCCCGGGGAATTATTCGTAGATACAGCCTCCCATGTTCCAACCCCCGTAGACATAGCGTATGTTCACGTCCCTCTCGTACTACCCTCCGTTAACACAGGGTTGGTGAGGAAAACCTATAACTGGCTTGTGAGAAGGGTCGCTGATTCTCTAACAGGCGATACGGGGCTTGTCCTCGTTAACAGTTCATGGACTAGGAGAGTGTTCGAATCAGTCTACGGGTCAAGGTATAGGGTAAGGGTTCTCCACCCTCCCGTGGATGTGGAATACTTCTACAGTAATAATGTGAGAAGGGATAAATTGATTGTTACTGTGTCAAGGTTCAGCCCCGAGAAGAAGCTTGAGAGCATTCTCACGGTAGCAAGGCACCTAACCGACTACAAGTTCTACATCATAGGGTCTGCGACGAGGGCTTCGGGAAAAGCGTTGGCGGAGCTCGGGAGGAGGATTGAGAGGGATGGTCTTGAAAACGTTGAGGTTAAGACTAACATGCCGAGGGTCGAGTTGAAAGCGGTCTTGGCGAGAGCAATGTTCTACCTGCACCCGCCTTACCCAGAGCACTTCGGGCTCTCCGTGGCCGAGGCTGTTGCAGCTGGAGCTATCCCAATTGTTTACAGGGATGGAGGGGCTTGGACCGATATTGTGTCAGTTATCGCACAGGACTTAGGGTACGTCGAGATCGAAGAAGTGCCTGGAATAGTTAGAAGGTTTGAGGATAAATTCGAGCTAGTTAACCAGCTCAGAACCCGTGGGCATGAAGTAGTTTCACGATTTAAGCATGAAAACTTTAAGCATGGAGTTGCTGAAGTAATTAAACAATTCAACCCTTGAATTAATGGGAGACACGGGTTTCTCTAAAGAACACTCCCAGCTGAAGCGGTACTGGAAGTAGCTTTTTCATTGGAAATACGACTGTGAACAAGGTTTACCAACGCTATTCTGTCGATTAACCGTTTCCCGCTTGTTCGGCGATAAGGCTGAAATACTTGTTTTGAGCGGTGCACTAGGGTTGGATTCGCCCTCCTCGTCAACGGAAGGAAGCCTACTGCGGGGTTGTTAAGGAATTCTGGTGAGCAGATGAATGGGCTTATAAGCTTCTTCATCGTAACAGTAGTGGATTTTAGCAGGGAGAGGTTCGAGGTTTTAAGGAATAGCGCGTTAAGGGTGGTTAGTGCTTACTTGTTGGAAGGCATTCGGTCGCTGTTGCCAGGCAACGCTGACGGNAGAACAAGGTTTTAGNCGTCTTGAGCACGGATTCAGGGGGATGTTGCCGAGCTTCCTTTCGAAATGGGGCAACGCTATGATATCCACATAAATGAGTTCAACGTCAAAGCAGGGGAGAATGGCAGAATTGTTTTCAGCCGGATCCGCTTCTACGAGGAATACACTGTTGCCGTGGGGCTGGCGATAGGCCCGAGGGACGCGGAGCCACTGGATGAGGAGGTTTTGAAAAATAATACTTCCCCATATAGACTTCCGGCTCATGGACAATGCTTTCAGACCAACGTAGCGGTCCAGCCTGTCTCAGCGGTGAGAAGCTTGCTTGGTAATAACGCTTGAAGCATCATTAAGGACGGGTTTCCCCACGAATTTTCTCTCGTAGAAGCTCAGCCCGGGCTACGTTTCAACAAGGCTCGATACAAGTTTTTGTCTTCTCAGACATGAACTCCCGAGCCATTGATTCCCGGGAGGGTTCGCTAACCCATCCATTAACCCCTGCGCTGGCTAAGGATCGTGGGGGCTGTTGTCTCCAGATGGTGTTTCCAGCTATGTATGCCGTGATTGTTGAAATGACTATCGTGGTTGCAACGTACACTGCCGCTTTTCCGAGCCCGAAAACTCTTGATATGGCGAGCCAGTTCGGCAGGCTCTCGCCGGGCCCCGCGAGTAATAGTCCCAGGGTCGGTCCCTTCCCCATGCCTAGCGTGATAAGTGTTTTCACGAACGGGGCTCCCGTCATCGTGGCGAAGTAGGAGACTGCTCCTATTAACGTGGCGAGGAAGCTTGATGTCAGGGAGGAGCCTCCCAGGTATGTTTCAACGAATTCTCGAGGTATCAGCCTTCCTATTACGCCGACCACGAAGACTCCTGCCAGCAGTAGCGGGAGGACTTGCCTCACAAACCATCATGTCTCGCGGAGCCATATGTTAACCTCGTCGCTACTCAGCCTTCTAAACGCGTAACAAGCCGCTACGGCTAGGATCGCGAGGAATAGTTCCACCTTGAAGACGTAGGGGTTTCCAAGGCATGCTTGCTCGGGGAGCAGTTTGTGAAGAGATAGCCCGCCAAGGTAGTTCGGGATGAGCAGGGAGAGGGCTAGGAGCGCCAGCAAAACCAGTATCCTGCGCTCTATAACGACCCCCGTGTTCAATGAACGGGGGGCGGGCCTGACCCTCGCCCACCTAGCGTTCTCATCCTTCGTGAACACTGTGCTCATGACTAGTCCTACAAAAACGCCCATGAGCATTGCCGCCGCGAGGCGTGCGGCCGCCATGTCGAATCCTAGGACAGCGCCCGTGTAGGTTAAGGCTCGTATGTTGGCTGCAGGGGTGATCCAGAGGATTACGAACGCCGGCCCTATGCTACTCCCTCCCCGTAGAGGCCTGAGGCAATGGGTATGACAGTGCAGGAGTATACGGCCACGAACATCCCGGTTGCTGAGGCCAGTGGGAGTGAGACACGCTTCCTCGTCTCAGAGCCTAAATACCTTATGATAACATCCCTCGGCGGGAACGCCACGATAGCTCCTGCCAGCAGGAATGCTGACACGAGGCAGGTTAGAACGTGATAGCCCACGTAGTCTACGAGGGCTTTTAAACCGCTCGCTAACAGGCTGGGATGTTCAAGCCTTAAACCCTTAACCCTGCACATCCCTTGAGAGGAAGCTTCTCAGCAACTTCTCAAGCTCCTTCTCCGATGGAACCCTCCCCTGGAACTTTACCTCTCCGTTTACAGCAATCGCGGGGGATATTAAAACACCATACTTATCCAGCACGTCATCAGAGTTGATATCCTTCTTAACCACTTCAACACTTCCACGAACCCCAAGCCTGTACACAACCTCGTTGACAATGTACAATGCCGCGCTACACCGGGGGCACAGGGATTCCGGCACTAAAACCTCTATGACGACTTCGGGCATAACCCCACCTGGAAGAATTTAATCAAGAAGCGTGAATAAAAGCCCTCGCGCCGAGGTCCGCAGGGTAGAGCTCGAAATGAAGATCTGAGACCCGTGGAGGTTTGGGAGACACTAGGGGTCGGCCGGTCGTGAATTAAGCCCCAGGATTTGGGAAACACTCGCTGACTCAACCAGTAGCATTAGGCGCAGTGCTAAAGCCGTCTCATAAGGATCAAGGCTACAGAAATTCCCGTAGCCGCGGCAGTGCTTCCAGCAAGTAGTAGCGGCGGCTATGCGACAGGGTATGGCAGACTCCCGCTTCGTGTTAGGTCGNAGCGGCCCCCGGTACCATGTTTCCAGGTTCCTTGGATAAGCGTTACGACACATGGTTTTAAGAGAGAACCTGGTAAACAAATCTTGAGCTATTGGCGGGGGAAGTGTTGGAGGAGTTTAAACTGCTTGAACACTCTCCCGGCTTTCAAACCTGTACATTCCACCGGAGATGAGGAGCTTGGCCTTCTCNGGCTCATACTTCCAGTCAGGCGGTAGAACACCCGTTCTCTTATAGTATTTCACCAGCCTGTGTATCTTGGATTCAACCTCTATCAAGCCCTTCTTACTGTGATAGTCCTTCGGGTGCTCGTCGAGATGCCTCCTCAGGTTAACAGCCTTCTGCATGAGAGCCATCAAGTCCTCGGGGATGGCTATTTTAACACCGTGCTTCTCAAGTATCTGGGCGAGCCTCCTCCCCGTGACCTGCTTCACAAGGGGTATGCCGTACTGGTCACGTAGCAAAACCCCTATCATGGATGGAGTATAGCCTTTCTTAGCGAGCTCCACCACGAGAAGCTCGACATCGCTAGGGCTCATGTCAAGCTTCAGCCATCTCGGCGGCCCCGCCCTGGCGGGCCTGTTTGAGTGTGACTGACCCTTATCCCTCTTCTTGTTCATAAAGACACCCTATCCGTAAACACTGCTATATTGGAATCCATATTAGAAACGGGTTTTAAATTTATTCAGGCGCCCCTAGGTACTCCCCGAGGGTTTTGAAAACGCTCCGGAGGGCCCTCGCTCTGTGGCTCACCCTGTTCTTCTCCTCAACACTCATCTCGGCGAAGGTTTTATCGTAACCATCGGGTATGAAAACCGGATCAAAGCCGAAGCCTCCAACCCCCCTGGCCTCGTACGCCACTGCCCCGCACACTTCTCCAACACCCGTTATCAGGAACGGCTCGTAAACGAGGACTGCAACAGATTTGAAGCAAGCACTCCTATCCTCTACACCCTCCATGAGCTTGAGTAGCCCCGCATACCCTATGGTCTTGTAAACATAGCTACTGTACGGCCCTGGGAAACCGTTCAGTGCTTTAACAAACAAGCCCGCGTCCTCGACCAGTACGGGCACGCCCAACTCCATGTAGGCTGTTAAAGCAGCATGCTTCGCAACCTCCTCGAGGCTGTTGGACTGGATTTCTCTCTTAATCCCCGGGCACTGCTTAAGGATCACGCCGCGCTCTCTCGCAACAGCCTCCGCCTCAGCATATTTGTGCCTGTTCCCCGTTGCAAAGCATATTTCACGATACATACCTATCCCTCATAACAGTCTTCCTCAACTCCCTGTCAACATACCTCCCCCTAACCCTTACTTCGAGAAACCTTTTCCTGACCTCCTCGAAAGCACCGCTGTACCACTGCTTGTAGCTTTCTAGGAAGCGGTTCATGAACTCCTCTGCTATCCCGGGGTGCATTGCCTGAAGGTTCCTGTGGAGAAGGTGGAGATCTATAGCGTACTCTTCAACATCATCGCTGTAGCCCGCTAGCCCGAAGTCTATTATGTAAACCCTTCCCCCGCCGTACAGAGTGTTGGCAAGGGTTAGATCCCCATGGTAAACCCTGTTGGAGTGCATTACTGCAACCTGCCTCCCAAGATCCCCTGCAACCACCCCCAGCTCCTCACGGCCCATCGAGTCGACCAGGCTTGACAACGGGACCCCGTCCACATACTCTAACACTAGGATTCCTCTTGAAACATCAACTATCAGAGGGGCTGGGACGTTGAGCCCGAGGCTTTTTAAGTGAGACAGTATCCTGGCCTCAACCCTCGTCCTATACTCCTTGAAAACCTTGTTGAAGGCTTCATGCCTGTAGGGCTTGTCAAGCCTTTTCTTAACAATGCAGTCTAAACCCAGGATCCTGGTCCTGTATAAAACAGCTTCAGCCCCCTTGTTAAAATAATCTACCCTCTCAGCCACGGGTAGTCGCCCTCGTCGAGCCTAAGCCTCTGCTTCACCACAGCCTTCTCGGGCTCAACGCTCACGCCGTACAAGTACGTTAAAAGCCCTGTGTACGATATCATGAGGCCGTTATCCCCCGCTACCTCGGGGGGTGTCCCGTAATAAGGTATTCCATGTGCTTCCGCCAGCTTCTCGAGCTTCCACTTCAAAACAGTGTTGGATGCAACCCCTCCCACCAGGAGCAGGGACTTCTTCCCGGTTAGCAGGAGGCTCCTCTCAGCAACCTCTACAAGCATGTTGAAAGCAGTCTCCCTCAAGCTGTTGCATACAGCACCCAGTCCCTCCCCTCCGACCCTCCTGGCTTTCTGAAGAGCAGCTGTCAATAAGCCGGAGAAGCTTAAATCACTCCCCTTAACAGTGTAGGGGAGAGGGATGAACTCCCTGCTCCACTCTGCGCAGATGTCGACAGCGTGCTTCCCGTCGACAACGTAGGGCGGGGCTATGCCGACCTCCCTCGCGAAAGTATCCAGCAGGTTTCCGAGCGGGATGTCGAGAGTCTCTCCTAAAACCCTGTAGCCACCGTCCCTCGCCGCGACGATCATGGTGTTCCCTCCCGACACGTATATTACCAAAGGGTCTTCAAGCCCGCTGAAAAGCCTGCCAACCTCTATGTGCGCCACGGCATGGTTCACGGGGACCAGCGGCTTACCATAGTATGATGCTACGAACCTTGCAACGCTTGCTGAAACCCTCAGGCATGGCCCCAGACCCGGCCCCATTGAATAGCTTACCAACGAGACATCGCCGAGGCCGACCCCAGCCTCTCTCAAAGCCTGCTTGAGAAGCGGGTAAGCCTTCTCCATATGGTGTAGTGCGGCCTCCCTCGGGTGGAGGCCCCCTTTCAAAGGCTTGTACTGGCTGTTAACGTTGGCTAGCACATCTACAAAGCCGTGTCTCAGCCTCACGACACCTACTCCGAAAGTATGGCTCGTAGACTCGAAGCCCAGGGATATAAGCTCCCTGTCCAAGGGTATGTCGTAAGGAAACTTGTAGGTGAGGGGCAAACCCGGACCCAGCCTTTCAGCCTGGGTTTAAAAAGCCTGGACTACTTCGCGTACTCGACGTATCCGCATCTCCCGCAGTGCCATCTAGGGACTGGTTGCTTGTGGAAAGCCATGAAGGAGCCGCACTTAGGGCACGTCTTACTCTTCCTCACCAGCTTCCCCGTCTTATAGTCCACCTCGTATAGTTTGTGAACATAGGGCATTCAACATCACCCTTGTTGCTGAACCTTCTGTAATGATTTATCATTCCTCTTAATAATGTACTCGGGCTCGAAAAGCTCAACACTGGATGCGTCGTCGTAGACGTGGGCTTCAACCCTGCTTACCTGAACCCCGTACTCTGTTTTCAAGCTCCTTATAATGACCTGTTCAACAGGCTTGCCGTAGTGCTTCGACAACGCTATTCTCAGCAGGCCCCTGCTCGGGGTTCCCTCGCCAGGGTGCCCAAGCCTTATGACAAGCTCGAGCCTCTTAATCAGCGGGTTGTACCGCTCCTCCAATACCTCTCCGAGATACTTGTCAAGCTGGATTGTCTTAGCCACGCTGTAACCACCTTACTATATGAAACCATTAACTGGTTTAAATGTTTTAAGAAGCTTTAAAATCCTAATGCCAGGGGCATCGAGCTCCACGACCCCGACGTTAGGTTGCCCGTAGATTATACTGGAAACCCCTGTGGATGGAAGAGCCAGCGGGAGTACCAGCAGGTCCTCCTCCCCAACCACTTCGACAACGTGCTCGCCTTTCAGGAAACCTATTGTGAAGGAGTTGAGGCTCACGCACCCGGGAGGGTTCACGACTCTGAAAACCCGGCCCCCCGCGGGCCCCTTCCCAGCTGGTATGTTTCTCTTGGTTTTATAGTCGACGACCCGTATCCTAGCGTAATGGTTTCTTGATACGACATCGCCCACGGCGGCGTTGCAGGACAGGCCTGTTATAGCGTGCTTGTCGGACACGTAGAGCTTGCCCTGGGGGAGGCTGAGAGCCTTCCTAAGGTGGTCCGGGGGTTTTAAGCAAGGAATGCTCCTCCCGGCACTAGCCAATCTTAACCACGTACCTTCCCTTATCCTTTAGCTCAAGCTTTTTAGCGATATCGCTTTTCTCAGGGTTTAAAACAATTATGACACCATTCCACTCGTCGGTGAAGCTTTTCGACCCGCATTTAGGGCATACCTCTACCTCCCTCTCAACCAGTGCTTTACAGTTCCTGCAGGCCTTGAAAGGCCTACCCCTCTTGCTCAACCCTACCACCCTAGCCTACCTTGCCCATCCCCGGCTGCCTCATAGTCATGTGAACCCTCAAGCCCTTGCCGGGCATTGGCGAAATGTTGAATATTCTCGCTCTCACAACATCCCCCTTGTCAACATACTTCTTAGACTCCTCGAGGAATAGGGCGCCCCTTCCGGGGTCGTAGGTTACCTTCTCATCAGCAACCTGGTTGATGTATGTGAAGCCGTCGAGCACTCCCAGGTCTACGTAGAGCCCGTTCTTAGTGACAGTTACAACGTCTCCCTCGACAACCTCCTTGAGGAAGGGGTGGAAGACGAGTGCTTCAAACTCAACGTTATGGTATGTGGCCCCGTCGCCCGGTATGATCTTCCCAGAGGGCTCTACGCTGAGGCCGAGAATTGTGACAATGATTGATGGCTCCTTCTTCTCCTCACCGGTGAACGGGTTTTTCAAAATGACTACCGACCCCTCGTACTGCTCCCTAAGCTCCTCGAGCGCAACCTCTTCGAGTGGTCTCCCGAACTTCGAGGGAGGTATTCTGACAACGTCTCTAACCTTTATTACGTTATACAATCACGCAACACCTTGTCATTAATGTTTTAATAAGCACTTTATAGTATAAATCAACAGTCCTTTTATAAATAACTTGAGCGTTGAGAGAGATTCCTCAATACTCCAGCAAGCCCTCGACAACTATTCTGTGCGACTCCTCCCTCAAGTATATCTCCGACAAGCCCTTCTCCCTCGCCCTCCTCCTCAACTCCCTATCGTTGGAGGCTACCGCGGCATTGTTCAGAACCGCGTACTCTATGATTGCGTCGTCAGCGTTCTTCAAATCCCCGCGGAACTCAACTATCCTACACTTCTCCCTTGCGATTTTAACTGCGAGCTCGCACTTCTTCCTCATCAACCCTCCCTCCCTCTCCCCTATAGCCTCCAGCTCCCTGAGGGAGTGTGTTAGGACAACGCACTCGGGCTTGAAAGCGGTCTGCTCCTCAATCATCTCGAGGAGGGGGAAGCCCTCGGCCATTAAGAGGAGCATGTTAGTGTCTAAGACAACCTGTGACGGCTTCCTCAGCTGATTGATTTAACAACACCCCAGCCTGCGAGCCTCCACCTTCCGAGAACCCTCCTGCTTAACGCAACCCTTCCTCCCTCCCAGACGGCCACAGGGTCTTTAAGCTCGACAGTCATCGTGGACTTGCCTAGGCCTGTTACGACGCCGATCCTCGTGGCAGTTCCTATGGTGAGGACGATGTTTTCCTTGACCTGTATTGGGGGAAGCTTGGCCATCTCCTTACCCCCCACAACCCTTTCAAGCACGCTGTACTCTATCTCTAGGACTCTGGCAACAGGTGGCTGGTGATCAGGGTGCGACACAATGTTTCCAACCATTGAGTCAGCCTTTGTCAGAGACGGGTCGAGCGGCGTTCTAATGGCCGCCAGCCCTCCAGGCCTCGCCTCCTCAACCTGTAGCTCGCCGAACCTTATCTCCTCAATCCTTGTCGTAATGGGCTCGTACTTGTAAGCCGTCTTGGAACCCCCTACAGGGGTTTTAACGCCTGGGAGGATGGCCACCTCATCCCCTACCTTCAGCATGCCCTGGATTAGCGAGCCCCCTATCACGCCCCCGACAAGGTCCTGGAACGATGTCCCGGGCCTGTTGACGTCGAAGCTTCTGACAATGAACATTAACGGCGGCTTGCTCAGGTCTCTGTGAGGAGTCGGTATCCTCTCCTGGAAGCTCTGGAGCAGTACATCAATATTCGTCTTGTGGAGGGCGCTTACCGGTATTATCGGCGCGTCCTCCGCAACGGTTCCTCTCACAAGATTCTTTATCTCCCTGTAGTTTTCAAAAGCCCTCTCCCTCGTCACAACGTCTATCTTGTTCTGAACTATAACGATGTTCCTTATCCCTATAGCGTTCAACGCGGCCAAGTGTTCGACGGTCTGGGGTTGCGGGCAGGGCTCGTTAGCGGCAACCACCAGTATAGCGCCATCCATGAGCATTGCACCGCTCAGCATGGTTGCCATCAAAGCCTCGTGGCCGGGGGCGTCCACATAGCTTACCCTTCTGAGAAGCCTTGACTCGGAGCCTGTAGGACAAACCTCATCAGTGGTGTATGCCTCAGGGGGGTTCATATCCTCGCAGAAGGCTATGTTACCGTCAGCGTAGCCTAGCTTGATGGTCATGCCTCTTTTAAGCTCCTCGCTATGCCTCGCCGTCCATATGCCCGTTAAAGCCTGAACAAGCGTCGTCTTCCCGTGGTCCACGTGCCCGACCACGCCAATGTTTACTTCCGGTTGTCGCTTGGCCCAGGGCATGATGAATCCCTTGCTGAAACCAATCCCTTAGGAATTATAGGCGAGGTCGCTTTTATACTAAGAAACTACTTTGGGTAAACGATCACAGTGTTGACCTGGACTATGTCCGGGGCTATGGTGTTCCCCCTGATCATCTTCCTCCTTCTCTCACCGTTTTTCTCAGGGTGGAAGCCCGGGGAACCTGATAGAAGAGCCCTCTTCTTGACGGGCCCCTGTATGTCAGGCCTCATCGGGAACCCGCTGATATCGCTCCCGCCCGTTATCTTGAGCTTAACGTTTCTCAAACCGATAATGGAGCCGTCGACCTCGTCCCCTATCTTCAACCCTACCAGCGATGTCGCCCTTTCATCGTTCACTCTTATCTGCCAGGCGCTTGCCCTGAATACCTCGCCCTCCAGCTCCGTGTTGCCGGAGAGGTTTATCAGGAACTCCGAGTTAACCAGCACGGTGTTCTCGGGGACGTTGTCAGCAGGCTCAAGCCTCCCGGTGATCTTGATCTTGTCCCCGGTGTCGGGCCTTCTCATCCTTATTGTCGCCACCCCCTGTACGGCGTTAAGCTCCTCGAGAAGCCTCCTCCCCACCCTTATAACGGGGAGTTCAAACTTATCCTTCATCTCGTCCGTGAAGGGTACTTCAGCATCCCCTACTACTTTAACCTTAACTACCTTGCGTTTTTTCGGCGCCTCAGGGTCGTTTACAACGATTTTGAAATCCGGCATACAGCATCCTCCACCAGTTTCCCGGTGGGGGCTGTTTCACTAATAAGCTATTAAGAGGTTTTTATATATTCGCATGATTGTGAATGGTGGTTTCAGTGAGCGGTACCAGCGGGGAGTGGATTAGGCAACCGATAATAGTTGTCATGGGGCATGTCGACCACGGTAAGACGACCCTACTAGACAAGATAAGGGGTACGGCGGTGGCTAGGAAGGAGCCCGGTGAGATAACCCAGCATGTTGGGGCAAGCATCGTGCCTGCGAGCGTTTTGAAGAAGATTGCTGAGCCCCTTAGGAAATACTTCCCCAAGCTCCAGATCGAAATCCCCGGGCTACTCTTCATAGACACCCCTGGCCACGAGCTGTTCGCCAACCTTAGGAAGAGAGGCGGGAGCGTGGCTGACATGGCTATTCTCGTGGTGGACGTCATGGAGGGTTTTCAGCCCCAGACTGTTGAAGCAATCAACGTTCTCAAGGAGAAGAGGGTTCCATTCGTAGTCGCTGCCAACAAGATTGACAGGATCGAGGGTTGGAGGTCAAAACCTGACGCGCCCTTCCTTGAAACCATTAGGAATCAGTCCCAGAGGACGCTGAACCTTCTCGAGGAGAAAGTCTACAGGATAGCCGGGGAGCTCTACAACCACGGGTTTGAAGCGGAAAGGTTTGACAGGGTGAGGGACTTCCGCAGGACGGTGGCGATAATACCTATCTCGGCGAAGACCGGGGAGGGCGTCAGCGAGCTCCTCGCATTAATAACCGGCCTCGTCCAACAGTTCATGAAGAAGAGGCTGGTGACGAGTAGCGAGCCCGCTAAAGGCGTTGTCCTAGAGGTTAAGGAGGAGCCGGGGCTGGGTACAACAATCGACGTCATAATCTACGACGGGGTTTTAAGGAAGAACGACTTGTTCATCACAGCCGGGAAGTCTAAGCCCGTTGTCACCAGGGTTAGGGCGTTGCTAATGCCGAGGCCTCTGCAGGATATGAGGATGCACGAGGGCAGGTTTACCCAGGTTGAAGAGGTTTACGCCGCAACAGGCGTGAAGGTCTCCGCCCCGGACCTCGACGACGCGCTCGCCGGTTCACCATTATACGTTATCCCTGATGAGACTAGGCTGCAGGATTATTTGAGAATGGTTTCAGAAGAGGTTTCGGAGCTGAGGTTTAAGGTTGAGAGCGATGGCGTGGTCATTAAGGCGGACACGCTCGGGTCTCTCGAAGCCCTCTTGGAAGCTATGAGGATGGAGAAAATACCTGTTAGGCTGGCGGACGTCGGAAATGTTTCGAGGAGCGATGTAATAGAGGCTTCGGTTGTTAAGAAATCCAAGCCCGAGTACGGGGTGATCCTGGCCTTCAACGTCAAGCTCCTGCCGGAGGCGGAGGAGCTGGCGGCCAGGGAGGGCGTTAAGGTGTTTCAAAGCAACATAATCTACCACATCATAGAGGAGTACGGTAAATGGGTTAAGGAGTTGAAGGAGAAGGAGGTTGAGAAGGAGGTTTCATCCCTCGTCAGGCCCGCGAAGATCAGGATACTACCCGGCTTCATATTCAGGCGTAGCGACCCAGCAATTGTCGGCATAGAGGTTCTCGGAGGAGTGTTGAAACCCGGTTGCAACGTGATGAGGAGTGATGGAATGGAGCTCGGAATGGTCGTGCAGATAAGGGATAGGGATAATGTTCTCAAGGAGGCTAGGGCCGGCCAGCAAGTAGCGATCAGCATTAAGGGGAGAATCATGGTTGGACGCCATGTTGACGAGGGAGACGTTCTCTACGCGAGCATACCCAAGGATCACGTCACAATGTGGCTTACAAAGCACAGGGATAAGCTGAGCACTGATGAATACTTGGTTTTAAGAGAGATCATAGAGATTAAGAAGAAGCAGGACCCCTTCTACGGTTTCACCGGCTAGGTTTCCCGGCAATCTCCTCGTTTAGAAAACAATCCTATGCTAGGTATTTACTAACTTTTCAACGAAATAATTACATGGCGTGTTGGAATGTCCTATGAGTTGATTAAAAAGCTTTAGATATCGAGGAGAAGGCCAACGCATCATGCTTTCACTGAATAGGTGTTCTAAGGCTAAAGGGGATTGAAGTTAAAGATCTTGAAGAAGTTGTTAAGAAGATAGCTGTTGAAACGCCGATTCACAAGGAGTTAATGAAGGGCGTGCTCAAGGCTTACGGGAAAGCCCTTGAGAAAGAGAGCCAGGTGATGAAGGAGTTGGAAGAGGTAAAGCCCTCTGCTATCGAAGAAGCCTTGATAGTGAAGCTTTTGAAAGAACACTTAATTATTGAGAGCGATATGATCGCTACTTACAAGAAGCTTGCAGAGTCGTTGAGATATCCTGTGTTGAAACATCTGGCGGAAGCCTTAGCTGAAGACGAGCGAATACATCACGAGCTACTCTTGTCACTGATAAAGAAGTATGAAGAGTAATGGTTTACTAGCAGGCATATTCTTCCAAAACCCTTCCCTGCACTAGACATGGTTTTCACGCCCACGGCCGATGGGGTAGAATGCTAAATAATGAAGTATGAAGCAATGAGAGATATTGAGACGGTAAAGGCCAGGTAAACCA